>Ga0207834_1000337_pt1 | contig 16925 bp, 11 predicted proteins | sample LuqExpMetagenom5_FD_187763 | JGI IMG/M metagenome (GOLD analysis project Ga0207834, IMG submission 187763) | Tropical forest soil microbial communities from Luquillo Experimental Forest, Puerto Rico - Sample 5 (SPAdes) | ecosystem: Environmental > Terrestrial > Soil > Tropical forest ...
AACCGCTACAAGCGCTGGCAAACGGTCAAGTATGTGGTGTTGATCGCCGGTCTGGTGGCCAGTTGCTTTGGCTCCATGGCCATCGGATGGCTGGATCCTTTCAGCCTGCTGGTGCGCTCCTTTGGCCTGGCTCTGTTGCCTGCCTTCAATTTTGCGGTGCGCGCCGTTCTTGCTCCCATGGAGCACAGCAATACGGAGTGGATTCGCACGGCCGGTGAGGCTACGCATCAGGCGCTGCAAGGCACAGTCATCGACCTGAAGCAGACGCATTTTTCGCAAGGCCTGGTGCTGGGAATTCTCTTCCTTGTCATTCTGTTTGCCAGTTTGCGCGTTACGCGTTTCTGGTGCCGGTCCATCTGTCCGCTGGGCGCGCTGCTGGGCGTGCTCTCGCGCTGGAGCATCTTCGGTCTGCATAAGGATGAGAGCACTTGCACGCACTGCAATAAATGCCTGCTCAATTGCCAGGGCGGCGACGATCCAATTGGCGGTGTGCCGTGGCATAAGAGCGAGTGTCTGGAGTGCATGAACTGCGTGGCCAGTTGCCCGCACGGAAGCCTGGAATTCCGCTTCTTCCGCAAGGAAGCTGAGGTGGCAACGCCAAATCTGGGTCGCCGTCGCGCGCTCACCGGTCTGGCTGCGGGTGCTGCCGCCGTGCCCCTGATGCGCGCCAACACCGGCATGGGCAAGAGTCGGCATGAAAAGCTGCTGCGCCCACCAGGTTCGGTGGATGAGCCGGAGTTTCTTTCGCGCTGTATCCGCTGTGGCGAATGCATGAAGGTTTGCCCCAACAACTCACTGCACCCCACGCTGATTGAAGCCGGCATTGAAGGTTTGTGGACGCCTACCCTCGTGCCGCGGATCGGTTACTGCGAACCGAGTTGCGTACTCTGCTCGGAGGTGTGTCCCACGGGTGCCATCTGGCAGTTGACGCCAGGCGAGAAGGGATGGGTGGTGGGTGTGGGCGCGCCGCAAACCAAGCCTGTGCGCCTGGGATTGGCCTTTTACGATCGCGGACGCTGTCTGCCCTGGGCCATGGCCACCGACTGCATTGTGTGCGAGGAGTGGTGCCCGGTTTCGCCCAAGGCCATTTACATCGAAGAGGCCGAGGTCATTGACTCCGCCGGAAAAACCAAGAAGGTCAAGCAGCCACGTGTCGATCCAAGCCGTTGTGTGGGATGTGGCGCTTGTGAGTACGCCTGCCCGCTGCAGGAGCATCCTGCGGTGTATGTTACGTCGATCGGCGAAAGCCGCTCGCCCTCAAGCCAGATCCTGTTGAACCGCAAGTAAGGGAGAAAACAATGTTCGTTGCAAAGCGTTGGATGGTTGTGTTGGCTGCTTTGGCCGTGGTGGCGCTCGCGGGCGTGGGCTGCAAAAAGAAAGTTGTCGATCCGTTCCCCAAGTCGAATGCGGTAGCCGGTTGGGAGAAGGCTGGAGAGACCCGCGTGTATGCGGGCAAGGATCTGTGGCAGTACATCGATGGCGATGCCGAGCAATACGTTTCTGCCGGCGTGGTGACCACCACCACCGCGGATTACAAATTCCAGGGCTCACTGGAGGCCGTAGTCGACGTGTTCACCATGGCTGATGCCGGGGGAGCCGCCAAGGTGATGGGTACGCGTCAGGCGCAGGATGCGAAGACCGTGCAACTGGGAGACGGAGGCGTGGCCATGGCGCAGAGCGTGGTCTTCCGCAAGGGCCAGTACTTTGTGCGCATCGTGGCGTATGAAGCAATGCCCAACGGACAGGATGCGCTGCTGGCTTTGGCCCACGGAATTGAAGCCAAGCTGTAAGTACGGCGACGTAGATTCCCCGCACGATGCATTTCCAGCGTGGAGTCTGCTCCCATCTTTGGTTGTGTTGGGGGGATTGAGAAGGTGAAGCCCCAAGCAGCTCGGTAATGCAATTGCCCTGCATGAAGGAGAGAAAGACGATGAGTGATCGCCGCGAATTTCTGAAGACGGCAGCTACCGGCGCCTTGCTGGTGAGCTCGCAGGCAACCCTCGGCATGGCTGCTGGTGTGGACGCCCCGGCCAAGGCGGCACGCTCGCGCGTGGTGGTGGCGCGCGACAACTCGCTGAACGGCATGCTGGACGAGAAGAAGGTTCTGGCGCTGCTCGATAAGGCCATGGCCAGTTACACCGGTCGCCAGAATCCCGTGGAAGCGTGGAAGCGCGTGATTCCAGCGGCGATTCTCGCGGGCAAGACCATCGGCCTCAAGGTGAACGGCCTCGGCGGACGCGGTATTCCAACACATGCCGTGCTGATTGCCGCAGTGTGCGAACGGCTGCAGCAAGCCGGCGTCAAGCCCGGCAACATTGTGGTTTGGGATCGCGATGCGCGCCACCTGGCAGCTTGCGGCCAGACCATCAATCTGAATGATCGCTCCAAGGTGCGCGTGATCGGCAATGACGTCTTCGGTTACGAGGAGAAGGAAACCCTCTGCGGCACGGCCAAGATCAAGCTGGCCAAGCTGCTTACCGAAGAGTGCGCCATGACCATCAACATGCCGGTTCTGAAGGATCACGAGATCGCGGGCGTCACCTTCGCGATGAAGAATATGTATGGTGTGCTCGACAAGCCGAACCTGCTGCATTCCAATCACTGCAATCCATGGATTGCCGATCTGAATGCGCTGCCCGCGGTTCGCAAGCGCGTGCGGTTGGTGATTGGAGACGCGCTGGCATCGGTGGCGCAAGGCGGCCCCGTCTTTCATCCCGAGCATCTGTGGTATCCGAATACGCTGATTGTGGGCGAGGATCGGGTGGCCATCGATCAGATTGCTTGGCAGATGCTGGAAGCGCGTCGCAAGCAGGTCGGGTTGCCGGATCTTGCCGCAGCCGGCCGCGAGCCACGCTACATTGCCACCGCAGCCAGCGCCACTCACCAGTTGGGCACCAACGATCCAGCGCGCATTCACAAGCTGGAAGTCTAGAGCAGGAGTCAGGGAATGGCCGGCGAAATGGAAACGAACACGAATCCGCCCAAGCACGATGGGATGACACGGCGTGAGGCGATGCTGAACCTGCTGCGGTTGGGTGGGGCGGCGGCAGGCGTCGTGGGTGCGGGCGCATGGCTGAGCGAGCATAGTGTGAAGCCCGAGCCGGCCCGGCCTGAACAGGCGCGGCGCGATCATCGCCTGCCTGCCGATGCGGTTCTGCCGCATATGGCCGTGGCGCAGTATGCGGTGGACAAGAGCTCGAAGGCCGCAGCCGGCGAAGCGCGTGCGCTGGCCCAGCGCGCTATCGCTGACCTGGGAGGCATGAGCCGCTTTATCAAGCCGCGTGACGTGGTGGTGGTGAAGCCGAATATCGCCTGGGACCGCACGCCCGAGCAAGCCGCCAACACCAATCCCGAGGTGGTTGCCGAAGTGGTTCGCCAGTGCCTCAGCGCGGGCGCGCGCAAGGTGATTGTTACGGACGTCAGTTGCAACGAAGCCCAGCGCTGCTTCCATCGCTCCGGCATTCAGGCGGCTGCCTTGGCCGCGGGCGCTGAGGTGGTGTTGCCCAATCCCGACAACTTCCGCGAGGTCGACATGGGCGGCGTGGTGCTGAAGAACTGGCCGGTCTTCAAGCCGTTTCTGCGTGCCGACAAGATCATCAATCTGCCCATCGCCAAGCACCACGGGCTCACCGGCGCCACACTCGGGATGAAGAACTGGTACGGCATTCTGGGCGGCGAGCGCAACCGGCTGCATCAGCAAATTCACCAGAGCCTGGTTGATCTGGCCAACTTCATGCTGCCCACGCTCACGGTGATGGATTGCTATCGCGTGCTGGTGCGCAACGGCCCCACGGGCGGCAACATGGAAGACGTGGAGTTGCACAAGACCGTGCTGGCGGGCGTGGATCCGGTGGCCATCGATGCCTGGGTGGCCAAAGCCTACTGGGATCTGGACCCGGAGGACATGCCCTACCTCGGCATGGCCCAGCGCAACGGCCTCGGTACGGTGGATTTTGCTGCGCTCAGGGTCAAGACGAGCTTGCTGTCGTAGGCGCCTGCGATGCGGCAGCCTGCTCGCACCCTTCGTGTACGCGTTCGATAGATTGCATGGAGGCGTGCGGTCGAGTGCGCGTGCATGCGTCTTGCGATTTGCCAGGATTCTCGCGCGACGTCCGGGTGCGTTGCGCCGTCCCTACGGGACTCTGTTCATGCGTGCGGTTTTTCCCCAGGTTGAAACCTGGGGCTAACCTGCCTTGCGCTTACGGCGCGGCGATTGCAGCGTACATCGCGTGTTTGCAGAGGGTGCCGCGAGGGCTGCGGCAGGAGTGCGACTCCGCGTAATTCGCCTCCGCTATCGGTTGGAATTTTTGTTGTATTTCCTGCCGGAGATGAGTGAGTTGGGCTGTACGTAACAGTTCAATCTGCGCCGGTCTACGCCAGCCACTATGGCAAATCTAGACGCTGTTTGATTGTACGTGTATACGGGCTTTTGCGATATTCTGATCCTCATCTCAATAGACCTCGGAGGACTGAGTGCCTACCAAACGCAAATACCTGCGCCGCTACACAAATCTTGAAGCCCTGAGAAACATTCTTTGCACAAAGTCCCTTACGCTACTTGACTATCAGAACTGGAAGGACAAGAACGATTCGTACTTTCTGCACTTATACAAACAAGAACGAAAGCTGAAATCCCTTCTAGTGCTCTGCCTTACCAGTGCTTCAGAGAGGTATCATCTTTGGCACGTATTCGGGCCGAGAAGGGAAAGACGCTCTCTTGCGGAGCAGGAACAGTCATTAGGATGTCATCCGTACGACAGCTCCTCTCCATTAGCCAGAGTCGGGGTTAGGATTCGATTCGACCGTTCTGAATTGATAGAAGCCATAACAAGGTATCGGGGGACGGTCAAAACGGGTGATATTGACTATTTGACTCATGGAGAACTGAAGGCGCTCGCGATACGACGGGAGAATATTGACCCGATCACCCGGTTGCCATTTATCAAGCGGTATGGGTTTCGAGATGAATCGGAATTCCGCATCATATATGAATCCAAGGGAAAGAATATTCCGACCATAAACATTCCTATCCCGATTTCGTGCATTAACAAAATCATCTTTAGCTACAAACTAAACCGTCGTGACTACAGAGCAATGCGTGGCGCATTACGCTCGATGGATGGCTGTCAGGGCTTGGAAATTAGTCGTTCTAGACTTATTGAGAGCAAAACTTGGAAGGCTGCAGGAAAGGATGTTGTACGGGTTGCGAGGCAAGATGCGCAGGCTAAGAAAGGATGGGTTCGGCATATCGTCTCTAGTAGATGATTTGTATTGAAAAAGTCTGCGTCCAGCACCACCTACTGGTTTGATGATAGTTCTCGGTTTGCGCAAAATCGCCAACGCACTCATTAAGAGGTGGTCGCTCCCGGCAGATCAGAACGGATGATGGAAATTGCGGGAGTGTCGGTTCTTGAGGGTAAAGACGACGGGAAGATGGCTCTTGGTGCTGTTGTGAGGTAACAGGTGCTTTGAGCAGGCAAGTTTGAGAGGGGAGTAAAAAAGGGCAGCTTCCGGTGGGAAGCTGCCCCGCATGGTTTGAACGATTCGCCGCCAGATTTCAGCGGGCAGCGAATCATTGAGTTACGTAAACAGGCGTTACTCGGCGATCTTGGCGTGGGTGGCTTTGAGCTGAGCCTTGATGGCCAGTTCCGCGGTGAGCAGGCATTGCTCCTGATCCTGGGCGGTGTGGGTGCGGTTGACGATGTCGTCCACAAACTGCGGGCCAAAGGGCAGAGACATGGCGTTGCAGTCGATGCAGCGGGCTTCCTTGTTGTTGACCACGAACAGATTGTTGCCCTGTTTGCTGACGGCCACATTGGTGTACTTGCGAGCTTCAATGTAGCCCTCGGTGCCGAGGATGAACAGGCGTCCGTCGCCCCAGGTGCCCAGGCCGTCGGGAGTGAACCAGTCGAGGCGGACGTAGCCAAAGCCATGATCGCCGCGCAGCATCATGTCGCCGAAATCCTGGAAGGCGGCGTGCTGGGGATGGCGGATGTTGGCCACCTGCGAGGCCACCACCTCGGCCGACTTGGAGCCGGTGTAGTAGAGGAACTGGTCAATCTGGTGAGAGCCGATATCGCACAGGATGCCGCCGTAGAGCTCTGGTTCCCAGAACCATGCAGGACGGCCGCCCAGACCTCCGCCCCAGTCGCCATGGCCCTGCACCACCTGGTGAGGAGCGAGGTTCACGGTCTGGATGACCTTGCCGATAGCGCCCTGTTGGATGAGCTCGCCCGCGTAGACGGCGGCCTTCACCTCCAGGCGCTCGCTGTACAGGATGCCGTAGATGCGCTTGGTTGCGGCAATGGTCTTGCGGATTTCGGCCAACTGTTCGAGCGTGGTGATGCCGGGCTTGTCGGAGAGAAAGTCCTTGCCGGTCTTCATCGCCTTAATGCCGATGCCGGCACGCTGGCTGGCCACCTGCGAGCTGAGCACAAGCTGCACGGAGGGGTCGTTGATGATCTCGTCCTGCGTGGTTGCGATCTTCACGTTCGGGAAGCGCTTTTTGAAGATGGCCAGCTTGTCCTCTTCACCGCCCCAGGCTGCCACCAACTCGCCGCCGCCACGGGTGATGGCGCCGATCATGCCATAGATGTGGTCGTGGCTGATGCCGCAGACCGCGAACTTGATGTGGTGCTTGGGCGGCTCCGGTGCAACGGGCTTCACGGCATCCTGAATGATGGTGCCAGAGCCGCCCCAGGCCATGGCTCCCTCGGGCATGGCGGCCATCATGGCTGCTGATCCCAGAATGCCTGCATGCTTCAGAAAATCGCGCCGGCCGGTCGTAATTTTGCTCATCGTGTCTCTCCCCTTTTCAAATCTCCGCCGGACGTGATGGACCGCGGTGCCCGGCTGGAGGTAAACCCCAGTTGCCGCTCTCCGGTCCGTGACAGGACCGCAGCGCGGAACACGCGTGCATATTGTTCGCGTGCCGAAGATAGCATAAATGATCACTCCACCCACTTTCTCGATGGAACGTAAACAAAGGGCAATTTTCACCGAGAACGTTTTCAGAATGCGGCGTATGATACGGGCGAATTCAAGACGGAAGTGCGCATCCGGGCCAGTTTTCGTGGCTCCTTTGGCGCTACCGGACAGGTGAGAGGCAGCTATGGAACGGACAGAAAACTGTAAACGGAAGCTGGACAGGATGTATAAGGCTCTGCGCCATGAGGAGCCGGACCGGGTTCCGGTTGGCGACTTCTTCTGGGGCGGTTTTCTGACGGAGTGGCGCAAACACTTTGGACTGGCTCCGGATGCCGACATCTACCGCTACTACGATCTGGACTGGAGGGTGGAAACGCCCAATCTGGATCCGCATATCCAGCCCTTTGAAACGCTGGTGGAGACCGCAACCGAGGTGACGGTGAAGACCGGCTTCGGAGCCACCATCCGCAAACGTTTCGATTTGCCCATGCCGGCCTTTGTCAGCTTCGACACCGATACCATCGAGAAGCTGGAGGCCTTCCAGTTTGACGATCCGCTCGATGAGCGGCGTTACTACCAGGCGGGCGACGACCAGATCAACGGCGTGGGCGATGGCTTTACCCGCAACACCAGAGCTTTTGTGGAACGCGTGGACGCGGTCTACGAGGACTTTCCCGTCTTCGGCTCGGTCTGTGAGGCGCATGAGATGATCTGGCGCATTGCCGGGCAGGAAAATGTGCTGATGTGGATGGCTGAGTATCCTGACCAGATCGCGCGGTTTGTGGAGCGGCTGCATGCCTACAACCTGGGGTTGATCCGCGGGCAGATCAAGGCTGCGGAGGGCAAGCTGGCCGGCATGGTGATCTGGGGTGATGTGGCCTTCAACAAGGGCATGCTGTTCTCGCCGGCCTTCTGGCGGCGGGTCTTCAAACCGGGCGTGAAGGCGATGATCGAAGAGTGCCATGCGGCGGGCATTCCGGTGATTTACCACGGCTGCGGGCGGTCGTTGAAGATCTTCGAGGACTTTATCGAAATAGGCTTGGATGCTTACAATCCGCTGGAATTCAAGGCCGGGATGGATGCCATCGAGCTGCGCCGTCAGTACGGGCATCGCATCGGTTTCTGCGGCAACTTCGACGTGCAACTATGGGCGGCGGGCAACCAGGATGAGTTGAAGGCCGCTGTGTTGACCAAGCTGAACGCCGCCAAGGGTGGTGGGTTCATCTTTCAGAGTGACCACTCGGTGCCGAGTAATGTGCCGCCGGAGAGTTACGACTACGTGGTGAAGCTGGTGCGGGAACACGGCGTGTACCCACTTAAGCTGGGCGCCTACGATCTGCCGGATCTAGGGTAAACGAGCAGCCGTCGTTCGCGCGTCTGCTCTTTGAGCCGGCTGCAGGTAAAATTCCTGCGCAGAACGAATTTTCCGGGAAGTTTTCAGGACGCGGAGGTGTCGTCGTTATCCGATGATGCTGCGGCTATAGCATCATTTTTCATATACTGTAGTCCGGCGAATCCAAATGCAGCCATCGCAGCGCCGATTGGGATCGCCAGCCACTTTCCAACTAGGAATGCGTCGTAGGAGTCATGAAAACCCGCATTTTTGCCGGATAGGATTTCAATGTCAATCGCTTCGTTTTTGAAGGTTCTTTGATCATCATCAAGATAAATAACGCGAAATGATTGTCCGTCGAAAATTGCAGGCGTATCCCAATCCGGAAGGATGATCTGAGTTTCGAGGTTGATGGGGTTCTTTCCGCTAGGCACAAAACGAAAGCCGTGAACCGTATCATGATGGTAGCCGGTACGAATTTCCCGGTCTACGTGGTTGTAAACCTTGCCCACTGTCGTAATCCTGTTCGAGAATGATGGCACTGTCGAGTGTGACATTCCATAGAAACAAGCAACGACTCCCGCGATCAGTGCAATCCACCAGGCAAAAGACGGAACCCATGCCCTGCGTTTTGCGCGGAGAAGAAAAAAGATAGCAAGTGCCGGACCAGCCCCTAGCAAACTAAAAAACATGAAGTGCGTATAATCCATCCGGTTCCATCCAATCAGGCTTCTTGGTCGGTCTTATCATAACGCACGTATTCAATATCAATTGTTTCTTCTGGAGGTCGGGCGAGCTTTTTAAGCTACTCGGAAGTTAGTTCACGGCAGCTAGAGTTACAGCAGACCGTGAAGCAAATGAATTAGCGTAAAAATCGGGGTGTGATTCCCAGTGCATTCACGTTGTCGGGCTTGGAGCACACGCAAGAGATGCAATGCCCTCATATCTTGATAGAGGCATCCGAAAATCGAGGTTCCTCGCGAACATGCAAATTGAGCCCTGCTGGTGCAGGGCTCAATAGTTTTAGCTTCGCTGTCGAAGGTGGAAGCTATTCACTGACCGCGCAGCCAGCCTTCGTATTCACCGGATTGCAGCGTGCGGCGGTGCCTGTGGGCAGCTTCACCTGATAGTGGCCGTCCCAGCGGGCGGGTTCGCTGGCGGGGTAGTCGGTGGAGAGCATTTGCGCGCCGCTGGCCATCATGGCGTCACGGCGAGAGGTTTGATTCTGGCGGGCCTCCGTGGTGTTGGCGTCGGTGCGCGCGCGGACCAGATAGCCTTTCTTGACTAAAGCTGCAATCTCTTCGGGCGGGCCATCGTTGCGCTCCACAAAGGCGGCATCGGGCTCGCCGGGCTTTGCATTGGTGAACAAGATCCGGCCGCGCAGCGAAGGATGGCCTTCCAGATACGCCGGACCGGCTCCGCGCTGATCCATCAGGAAGATGACCTTGCCGCGTGCGGCATCAAGCGTGGGCCAGTTGCCGGCCAGCACTGCCTGCTCAAGCGTTGGATAGGAGCCGCGCACATCGTCCGGGGTGATGAGCTCACCGGGCTGGAAGACGGAGCGGATCTCGGCATCGAGTGCGTCGAAGGTGGCCGTGGTGAAGGGCTCGGGGACGGTCTTCTGTACGCCGGGGCGAGGATGCTCGGTCTTGGTTTCCACCAAGATGAAGATGGGCACGTGGCGGGGGTGGGCATGGGACCAGTCGCGTACCTGGGTGAGGCAGGCGATCAGCGTGGAGCAGGTGCTGCGGTAATCCACATCCTGCATGTGGAGAACTTTGAAGCCAGGCTTGCGCATCGCGCCGCTTGGGTCAAAGGGAGCGTCGGCAGGCAGCCCGGCCGCGGCCACCAGGTGAGGACCGTTGGGGTCGGCGTAGAGGCCGCCCTTTGTGTCGGTAAAGGTGTCCAGCTCGATTTGGCGGATTCCGGCGTCGAGCTGCTGGGGCAGAGGCTGGTGGACGTAGTCGAGTCCCTTGAAGTCCTCGGCGCTTTTGGCCTTCCAGATGGCCTGTTCACTGGGCGCAATGCCGGCGTGATAGCTGTTATGGGTGCCGATGACCTGAGTCTGGTTCAGGCGTAATGGGGTAGATGATTGCGCGTTGCCGCAGGCAGCGGTGAGAGCAACCAGGGCAAAAGCAGCGGGGAAAATAAAACAACGCATAAGCAAACCTCCGGATTCAGGGCCGGTCTGGGGGGCTCCGGCAACCGCAAACAGGCTAAACGATTGAGCCGGGTGGGCGCGCCCGTTGTTCTGCGAAAATAGAAGACGATGCTTCTTTTGAAAAAAGCTGGTAAGCGGTTTGGGCCGCGCGTATTGTTCACGGATGCCGATTGGCTGATCCGCGCCAAGGAAAAAACTGCGCTGGTGGGCGCCAACGGCTGTGGCAAGTCCACGCTGATGAAGGTGCTGGCGGGCCGCGAGCAATTGGACTACGGCGACCTGGAACAGACGCGCGGCATGAGCATCGGCTATCTGCCGCAGGAAGGACTGGCGCTCACTGGCCGGACCATCTTTGAAGAGTGTCTGACCGTGTTTGATGAGCTGCGCGCCATGGAGCGCGAGGCGGAGGATTTGGCCGCGCAGATGGCTGTGCTCAATCACGAGAGCGCGGAATACGCCGCGACGGCAGAACGTTTTTCTTTGGTGCAGGAGCGCTTTCACGCACTCGATGGCTATGCGCTAGATGCGCAGGTGGGCGCGGTGCTCACCGGTCTGGGCTTTGGCAAAGAAGATTGGACGCGGCGGACCGAGGAGTTTTCCGGAGGCTGGCAGATGCGCATCGCGCTGGCCAAGCTTCTGCTGGCCAAGCCGAATCTTCTTTTGCTGGACGAGCCCACGAACCATCTGGACCTGGAAACGCGCAACTGGCTTGAGAATTATCTGCACGATTATCCGTTTGGTTATGTGCTCATCTCCCACGACCGCTATTTTCTGGACGTGACGGTGGACCGCACGGTGGAGATCTGGAACAAGAAGCTGACCATCTTCCAGGGCAACTACGGAAAGTACCTCTCCCAGAAGGACGAGCGGCGCGAACAGTTGATGTCGGCCTACCGCAACCAGAAGGAACAGATCGAGCATCTGGAGGCCTTCATCAGTCGCTTCCGGGCACAGGCCACCAAGGCCAAGCAGGTGCAGTCGCGCATCAAGGAACTGGAAAAGATCGAGCGCATCGAGGTGCCGGAGGAAGAGCCCATCATTCACTTCAAGTTTCCGCAGCCGCCGCCTTCGGGGCGCATGGTGGCGGAGGCCGAGGGGCTCAGCAAGACGTACGGCGAAAAGCGCGTGCTGGAGAATGTGCGCTTCGGCATTGAGCGCGGTGACCGGGTGGCGCTGGTGGGCGTGAACGGCGCGGGCAAATCCACGCTGATCAAGTTGCTGATCGGCGAGGAACTGCCTACATCGGGCGCGATCAAGCTGGGGCACAACGTGGTGGCCGAATACTTTGCGCAGGATCAGTACAAGGTTCTGGACCCGACTGCGCGCATGCTGGACGACATTAGCCGCGCCGCCGTGAAGGTGCCAGAGGTGGAACTGCGTTCGCTGCTGGGCTGCTTCCTGTTCACGGGAGACGATGTCTTCAAGCCGCTGGGCGTGCTCTCGGGCGGCGAACGCAACCGCTTTGCGCTGGCGCGGATTCTGGTTTCGCCTTCCAATTTCCTGCTGCTGGACGAGCCCACCAACCATCTGGACATGCGCGCCAAAGACGTGCTGCTGGATGCCATCGATGCCTTTAGCGGGACCGTGGTCTTTGTCTCGCATGATCGCTACTTCATCGACCGGCTGGCCACGCGCGTGCTGGAGGTGGAGAACGGCACGGTGACCAGCTACGAGGGCAATTACGAAGACTACCTGCGCCGCAAGGAGGCTGAGGCCGCGGGAGGCGCTCTCACGGTGGCAGCCTCGCTTCCCGTGCCTGCCGAGGCCGCGCGCAGCGAAGCGAAGATCGCAGAGGGCGCGGAGGAAGCGGAAGCGCCTAAGGAAAAGAAGCGCCTGAATCCCATCAAGCAGAAGCAGATGGAGGAGCGCTGCGCCTTTCTGGAAGAAGAAGTGCCGCGCGTGGAAGCGGCTCTGGTCACCACCGAGCAGCAACTGGGCGTGTACGTGTCGGCGGCAGAAACTGAGCGGCTGACCCGACTGGCCGATGAACTGCGCTCTCAGGCCGCTTTGCTGACGGAAGAGTGGGAAGAATTGATGCTGCAGCTAGAGGATGCCTGATTCTTATTGTTACGAATAAAATCATTTTTGAACAGTTTATATGTTTTTAATCCGAATTGGACGAGCATGTAATCCGAAATAGACGAAGTTGTAATCCGAATTGGACGAGCGTAGAATCCGAAATAGACGGATCATGAATCCGAATTGGACGAGGAGGGAATCCGAGATGGACGACCTCAAAAATACGCTCCATCCCCGTTATGCGAGCGGTCCCATGAATACCGCGCTTTCGGATACTCCGGTGGTATTGGTAACCGGTCCGCGGCAATGTGGCAAGACCACTCTGGTGCGCGATCTGGCTCAGGGCAAGCGGACCTTCTTCACGCTCGATGACGATACTGTGCTGGCGGCGGCGCGCAACGATCCGGCGGGGCTCTTGCGCGGGTTGAACAAGTGCACGCTGGATGAGGTGCAGCGCGCGCCGGATCTGCTGCGGGCCATCAAAAAGACAGTGGATGAAGATCGCCGGCCGGGAAGGTTTCTGCTGACCGGCTCGTCGAACCTGATGACCGTGCCGCAGGTCTCGGAAAGTTTGGCTGGGCGGATGGAGATCGTAAACCTGCTGCCGTTGGCGCAGGCGGAAATTCGCGCTCAGAAGTCGCAATTTCTGGAAGCCGCCTTTCGTGGAAAGATCGGCAAGCCGGGCGAACCGGTTCACGGCAAAAAATTGGTGGAGATGGTCGTGAGCGGCGGTTTTCCGGAGATGCTTAGGCGCAGGAAGCCGGAGCGGCGCCGGGCCTGGGCGCGGGACTATGTGCGCGCCATTGTGCAGCGCGATGTGCGCGATGTGGCGGAGATCGAAAAGATGGATCGCATGCCGCGGTTGGTGTCGATGTTGGCGCATCACTCCGGGCAGTTGACCAATTTTTCGCAGTTGGGCGGGCAGATTGGCTTTGACGACAAGACGACGCGCAAGTACGTCGGCATTCTGGAACAGCTCTATCTAGTCAGGCGGCTGGAGCCGTGGCATCGCAACGAATTGAAGCGGCTGGTGAAGACCCCGAAGCTGCATTTTCTGGATGCAGGCCTGCTGGCAGCCTTACTGGCCGCCACGCCGGAACGCTTGGAGGCTGACCGGACCACATTCGGCAAACTGCTGGAGACTTTTGTCTATGCCGAAATTCTGAAACTGATCACGTGGATGGACGAGCCGGTGCATGCCTTCCACTATCGCGACAAGGATCAGGACGAGGTGGACATGGTGCTCGAAGACGAAGAAGGCGCGGTAGTGGGGATTGAGGTGAAGGCCTCCGCTACGGTGATCGCGGCCGACTTCAAAGGACTGCGCAAACTCGCGGCTGCTTGCGGAAAGCAGTTCCGCCTGGGTGTGGTGCTGTTCGATGGAGAGCAGACGGTTCCGTTTGGAAATGGACTTTATGCGGCTCCGATGAGCTGTCTGTGGCACTGAAGTTTATCTTTATTTGGACCGTCTTAGCCTAAATCGATCAGGCATAATCAATAGACGATGGCTCTATTGTGGAATCCCGAGAGTTGGCCGCAGCGGCTGGCGGAGTTGGAAGCCCAGACCGGCGATCTGAAGGAAGCACCCCTCCGGCGCGATGTGCGTTCGCTGGGAACGCTGTTGGGCGATGTGTTGCGTGAACAGGCTGGAGAGGAATTTTTCCAGCATGTTGAAGCCTTGCGTCAGGGGACGATCCGCCGCCGTGATGCCGAGGTAAAAGGTGATCTGGAAGAGGCGGCGCGCCAGGGAGCGCGCGCGCTGGAGCTGATCCATTCGCTGCCGGTGGAGCGTTCTATTCTGCTGACGCGCGCCTTTGCCTTCTACTTTGAGCTGATCAATCTGGCTGAAACCAACCATCGCAAGCGTCGCCGCATGGCTCTGCAATTGAGTGGGGAGTCCAGCCGTCAGCGTGGTTCGCTGGCGGGCACACTCAGCGAGATGCGCCGCGTGGGGATCAGCGCGGATGAGGCTCTGTTATGGCTGCGCCGGGTGCGGATTGTGCCGGTGTTTACCGCGCATCCCACGGAGGTGGCACGCCGTTCGGTGATGTTCAAGCGTCGCAGAATCGGCGAGCTTTTGGCACGCCTGGATCGCATTCCCATACCGGCGGAAGAGCTGGCGCGCCTGGAAGATCTGGTGCTGGCCGAGATTACCAGTCTGTGGCAAACCGATGAGGTGCGCTCTCGCCGGCCCACGGTCTTCGACGAAGTCAAGATGGGACTGGACTATTACGACGTCTCCATCTTCGAGACCCTGCCGGGACTCTACCGCGAGATTGCGGCGGCCTTTCGCGCGGCGTATGGGGTGGAGCTCGAATCGCGCGAACTGCCGCAGGTTTTGAGCTTTGGTTCGTGGATCGGAGGCGATCGCGACGGCAATCCCTTTGTGACGCCGGATGTGACGCGCGGAGCAATTCAACTCGCGCGTGGGCATCTTCTGCTTTATTACCAGAGCAAGCTGGACGCCATCATCGACCTGCTGACGAGCAGCGCGCAGCAGCGGCCGGTGAGTGCGGAATTGCTGACGCGGCTTAACGCGTATGTGGCTGCGGTGCATACGCCGGAAGCGCAAGTTTTTGGCGAGCAGTATGAGTTCGAATACTATCGGCGCTTCATGATCTGCGTGAAGGCGCGCATTGCGCGCACGTTGGAGGCGGCTGGCAACACGCCGAGCCAAACACTTCCGGTGACTTCCTATACGCTGGCGCGCAGTCACGACAAGCTGACCCAAGCGCTGCCGGCGTACTGCTCTGTGGCGGATTTTCTTGACGACCTGGAGACGCTGCGCCGTTCGTTGGCGGAAAACGGCGGCCTGCGCATAGCGCGCACGCTTGTGGATCCTCTGATTCTGCAGGTGCGCGCTTTTGGGCTGCATTTGCACACGCTCGATGTGCGCCAGCATGCGCGCGTCCACGCTGTGGCGTTGAAAGAGGCTATCGCGGATACATCGGAAGCTACCTTGCCGGCGGCGCTGAGTGCGCAGACTGGCAGCGTGCTAGAAACCTTCCGCGCGATTGCCGAGTTGAAGAACGGCTGCTCGCCCGAGGCGATCCGGCATTATGTGATCAGTGGCGCGTCCACGGTGGACGATGTTCTGGCCGTAGTGCGACTGGCGCGGTTGGGCGGGGTGCGGGTTGAAGGTAACGGCAGTGATCCAGGACTCATGCCGGTTCCGCTGTTTGAATCGATTGAAGACCTGCGCAACGCGCCCGCGGTGTGCCGCACGCTCTGGCAACGCGAGGACTACAAGAAGCTGATGGCCAGTTGGGAGAACTGGCAGGAAGTGATGCTTGGCTACTCGGATTCGAACAAGGATGGCGGCATGCTCACCAGCACTTGGGAGATCTTCCGCGCGCATCGCGATCTGCATGCAGTGGCGCGGGAGTGCGGGGTCAAGCTGAGGCTCTTCCATGGGCGTGGCGGTACGGTGGGCCGTGGCGGCGGACCGACGCATCGCGCCATCTTCGCGCAGCCCATGGACGCTTTTGAAGGGCAGTTCCGCATCACCGAGCAAGGTGAGGTGCTGAACTTCAAATATGCCGACGAGGTGTTGGCCGAGCGCAATCTGGAGCTGATGATTGCGGCGTCGCTCGATGCACTGGCGCGGCCCAACGCGCGCGATCCCGAGGGGCATTTCACGGGCATTCTGCGCCCGGAGTGGGAGGCGGCGTTTAACCAACTTTCTGGCGCAGCTTTTGGCTTCTACCGCGCCAACATTCTTGAAAACCCGGATGTGGTGACGTACTTTGAGCAATCCACGCCGGTGGGTGAGCTGGAGAATGCCAAGATAGGCTCGCGGCCTTCGCGGCGCAATGCTTCAATGCGCATTGAAGATCTGCGCGCCATTCCCTGGGTCTTTGGCTGGACGCAATCGCGGCTGTTGGTGCCGGCATGGTTTGGCGTGGGCTATGCGCTGGAACAGTTCCTTGCGGACGGAGAAGGCGCGAAAAATCTAGAACTTCTGGAGACCATGGTGCATGAGTTTCCGCTGTTCATCGACCTGCTGCGCAATGTGGAGCTGGCGCTGGGTAAAGTGGATCTGGCCACGGCACGGCTCTATGCCTCGCTGGTGGAGGATGTGGAGCTGCGCGAGCGGGTGTACGGGCTCTTTGAGCAGGAGTTCCATCGCACGGTTGATACGCTCGGCAGGGTGCTGCGGCAAAAGGAAGTTTTGGAGAGCAACCGGGTGCTGGCTAATTCCATTAAATTGCGCAATCCTTACGTGGACCCGATGCATCTGATTCAGGTAGATATGCTCCGCCGCAAACGCGCCGGAGAGGATACGCCCGAGGTCAATCGCGCACTGGCGGCAACCATCAGTGGCATTGCCGCGGGGCTGCGCAATACGGGTTGATCTCTGTCTTTCCCGGGCAGGGCCCCCTGCGTACTTGCAAAATTCTGCCCGGGAGGAATAGGCTGTAGCCATGCGTCGATGTCGCTAACACCGTCCCGGTGAAATGCCCGACGCGGACCCGCGCCTATGCG
>Ga0207834_1000343_pt1 | contig 16825 bp, 11 predicted proteins | sample LuqExpMetagenom5_FD_187763 | JGI IMG/M metagenome (GOLD analysis project Ga0207834, IMG submission 187763) | Tropical forest soil microbial communities from Luquillo Experimental Forest, Puerto Rico - Sample 5 (SPAdes) | ecosystem: Environmental > Terrestrial > Soil > Tropical forest ...
AGGGAATGAGGATAAAGAGTTTACAATACTGGCATTCGGATATACACAGTAACTCTAGAGTAATTAAACAGTAAATACGCAGTATTGAGTTATAAATACCCATAAAAATCTGTCCAGTCTATGGTGGCCTGTACAGCAAATATACGGGGAGTATATCCTGCTTGGACAACTTGAAATACTTATATACATATAATAAAAATGCTATTAGCAGTAAAAGAAAGGACATGAAATTATGATACAGGCAATCAATCCGATACTTTCCGGCTTCTATCCGGATCCATCCATATGCAGAGTAGGAGAAGATTATTATCTTGTCAATTCCAGTTTTGCATATTTTCCGGGAGTACCTATCTGGCATAGCAAGAACCTGGCTGACTGGCAGCAGGTTGGTAATATATTAGACCGGAATTCACAAGTACCATTACATAAAAGCGGACACTCCGGAGGAATTTTCGCTCCTACGATTCGATATCATGACGGAATTTATTATATGATTACAACAAATATATCAGGCGGCGGTAACTTTATCGTGACTGCGACCAAACCGGAGGAACCTTGGTCGGAGCCCTATTTCCTTGGTGGAGAGGCTCAGGGAATCGACCCGAGCTTATTCATCGATGAGGATGGTACCTGCTATTATGTCGGAACCAGGCCGAACCCGGAGGGAGTCAGATATAATGGTGACTGGGAGATATGGGTACAGAAGCTGGATCTGGTCACAATGAGATTAATCGGTAAAAGTTATGCTATATGGAAAGGTGCCCTTAAGGATGTAATCTGGCCGGAAGGTCCTCATTTATATAAGAAAGATGATTATTATTATCTTATGATCGCAGAGGGTGGTACAGGACCCAATCACGCTGTGACAGTAGCAAGAAGCAATGACGTGATTGGGCCATATGTAAACAATCCGAACAATCCTATTCTGACACACAGACATTTGGGTAAAGATTATCCGATTATTTATGTAGGCCACGCTGATCTGGTGGATGATATCAATGGAAATTGGTATATGGTAATGCTCGCCAGCCGTAGATGTGAAGGATATGTCGGTCTGGGTAGGGAGACTTTTCTTGCAAAGGTGGTTTGGGAAGATGGATGGCCTGTGGTTAATCCCGGAGTTGGAATGCTGGAGGATATCGTAGAATTACCCTTTGACGGTACAAGTCCACAGCCCAGAGACATTCAGACACTGAAGAATTTTAACAAGGATGATGATGCTGCTAACCCGGATGTTGTCATGTTACGAAATCCGAAGGAGAAATTCTATACGAACATCAATGGAACAGTAAGACTTAATTTCCTTCCAAAGACGCTGAAAGAGCTGGAAAGTCCTGCATATTTAGGCTTCAGGCAGCTGGAGTATAATTATGAGGCAGTGTTGGATATGGAGTTTGATAGGCTATCGGATACAGAAGAAGCCGGACTTGTGATATTACAAAGTAACGAGTATCACATGCTACTGCGAATGAAAAAACAGATGGATTCAGAGGCTGATAATATTACCCTGCAGGTAGTAAAGTGCCTTAAGCTGGAAGAGCATTTACTGGCTGAAAAATGCCTTTATACGAACGAGTTAAAAAGAAATAAGGAAGCAGATAAGCTTGGACTCAAAATAAAAATCAAAGCATATGGGCAGAAGGCTGATTTTATACAGGTAATGGAGGAATGTGAAGTTCCGCTGCTTGAAAATGTGGATATCCATGAAATGAGTACGGAGATAGCCGGAGGCTTTGTTGGTAATACCATAGGTGTATATGCTTCCTCCTGTGGCGAACCATCGGAGAATTTTATTGATATCAAAGACTTTACCATACGGTATTAAGAGTAATTACAAAACATTGAAAGTGACGCAGTAATAATATTGCGAAAGATATCATTCCTTCATTCCTACGATATGGAATCAAAATAATAGGCAGGAAAAAAGTGCGAAAGAAAACACTTTCACAAAGCGAATGATAAATTCGTTTCCTTAAAAGCCAAATAATGTCTTTTCCCAAGGTATATGTGGTGCCACACAACGGCGGAATGGAGGTATATATGAAGCTTCGGGTAATATGCTCTTGTGTTCTTATCTTAGCTTTCCTGTTAAATGCATGCAGCTATAAGATGAATCCTGATCAGAAGGAGCAAACGAAGGATAGTAATACACAGGTTCAGGAGGAGCAAACGAAGGATAGCAATACGCAGGTTCAGGAGGAGCAAACGAAGGACAGCAGGACACAGCTTCAGGAGGAAGCAATAGTAAGTCCACAGCCGGTAACAGATTCTGCCGGTGATCCGATAACTTCTCCAGTGATAAGTGAGGATTCGATGAAAACGGATTTGGTAATGACGAATCCCCTCCTTTGGGCAGATGTTCCGGATCCGGACGTAATCAGAGTCGGAGACTATTATTATATGGTAAGTACCACCATGCATTTTGTACCGGGTGTTCCTGTCATGCGTTCCACGGATTTGGTAGACTGGGAGATGATATCCTATGTGTATGATCAGTTGGCGGATGATGATAAACATAATCTGGCGGGCGGTGAGAATATCTATGGTAAGGGCTCCTGGGCAGCCAGCCTGCGTTATTATGAGAGCACCTACTATGTATGCTTTGCCAGCTATGATATGGATAAGACTTATATCTATCAGACGAAAAGCCTGGAAAACGGTCCATGGACACATATTGAACTGAAGGGTGTTTATCATGATCCCTCTTTAATCTTTGATGACGGACACGTTTTCCTGGTATATGGCAATGGTACGATTAAGATCATTCAGCTGAATGATGATGTATCCGGTTTAAAATATGCCGGCTTTAAATTTGATCTTTTTAATGCTGCGAAAGATGGCAATTATGTAAATATCGAAGGAAGCCATATCTATAAGATAAACGGGTATTATTACATATTCTGCATTGAATGGCCGAATACAGGCACACAGCGTCGTATTGAGTGGTGTTACCGAAGTAAGTCTTTATTCGGGGAGTATGAAGGTAAAGTCGTATTCGATGATAGTTTTAACTATGGAAACAGCGGTGTAGCCCAGGGCGGAATTGTTGATACACCGACGGGAGATTATTATGCGGTCCTATTCCAGGATCACGGAGCAGTGGGTAGAATTCCGGTTCTGCTGCCGGTGACCTGGGAGGATGACTGGCCGATGATGGGTGTGGATGGAAAGACTCCGGCTACACTCACCATGAAGTCGGATCAAAAGACAGTAGAATCAATCGTAACCAATGATGATTTTGATTACGAAGAGAATGCTCTAAAGCTGCCTTGGCAGTGGAATCACAATCCGGATAACAGTCTGTGGTCAGTCACCGATCGTTCGGGTCACCTTCGTCTGACCACCGGAAGTATTGCTCCTAATATCTTATCAGCACGAAACACATTAACGCAAAGAACGGTCGGACCTTCCTTCACAGGTGAAATCAAGCTGGATACCACAGGTATGAAACCGGGAGATTATGCCGGAATAGCTGCGTTTCAGAGTAATTATGGCATGTTGGGCGTTAAGGTGGATGAGAATGGGGCCAAATATGTGATTGCTGCCAGCAATGACGGAACAGGCAAGCCCAAGGAACAATTCATAACAAAGGCCTTACAGGACAATGTCTATCTCAAAATAGAATTCAGATTCAGCTCAGGAACAATAAAATCACTAGCTACGATAGATAAGGCATATTTTTATTATTCCTTCGATGGAAAGGAATGGCTGGATACGGGTTATGAATTAGCGATGCAATATACCCTGGATCATTTCGTCGGATACCGTGCCGCATTATTCCATTATGCAACGCAGGAAGCGGGAGGATACGCTGACTTTGATTATTACCATTATACAGTCAGTGATAAATATCAGTAATGATATAAAGACTTGATAAATTCTATTACATAATCGTAAATATCATAAAACTGGATATTGTAGACCCTCCGACTTACGAATAATGGACCTTTAAACTGAAGGATTATGAAAGCAGTTTAAAGGTTTATTATTTAAAGACGGATGGTAAAAACAGGAAGGTGCAAAAACAATAAAGCATTGATTGAAATGTATGTAGATTTTTAAAGGATATAGGAGAATACAGAATGAACCTAAAATATTTTATCATCGCTGTGGTTTTGTTCCTGGGTATGTTACTTTTCATAGGCTGTACGAATGATTTATCCCCGAAAAATGATAAGGGATCGAAAGAAACGGATGAAATTACTGTTACCGTTGCTCCCGAGAATCAATCTTCTTCTAATGATATTAAAGATATGCAGAAAACCGGTGCTGCGTCTCAGGCAGATGATATCACTGCAAAGGCGAACAAAGAGGCAATTATACGACAGGAGGATAATTACGTGGGAGCATATGATACTAAGGAGTACCGTAACGTGTTTCAGGAATACGGGTATACGGATTCACAGATACAATACAAGCTTGATACGGCCTGGAACACATTGTTTTACGGCAATTCTACAGAAAAGATCTATTATGAGGCGGACAATGATGAGGCATATATTCTCGACACCGGTAATCTTGATGTCAGAAGCGAAGGTATGTCCTATGGTATGATGATGTGCGTCCAGATGGATAAACAGGAAGAATTTGATAAGATTTGGAAATGGGCAAAAAATCACATGCAGATCACAGAGGGACCCAACGAAGGGTACTTCCGATGGTCCATGCAACAGGATGGTACCTCTAATTCCAATGGACCTGCACCGGATGGTGAGGAATATTTTGCTATGGCCCTGTTCTTTGCATCTCATCGCTGGGGCGATAAGGAGGCTCCTTTCGATTACAGTGCCCAGGCAAAGTACATACTCCATCAGGCACTGCATCAGGAGGATGACGGCTCCGGAGACAACATGTGGAATCTGGACAATAAGTTAATTAAATTTGTACCTAATTCAACCTTCACAGATCCCTCTTATCATCTTCCTCATTTTTATGAATTATTTGCTTTATGGGCTTATGAAGAAGATCGGGAGTTCTTTCAGGAAGCTGCCGCTGCAAGCCGGAAGTATCTTCAGGCAGCAGTTAATGATGTAACGGGACTTGCTCCGGAATATGCTACCTATGAGGGTGTTCCGGTTTCTAATAATGGGGGTCATGATTATTTCTTCTCAGATGCTTATCGTGTAGCAGGAAATATCGGTTTGGACTATCTGTGGTTTGCTGCGGATCCCTGGCAGCAGGAAATGGCGGGTAAGATACAGGCTTTCTTCGTGAAAGAAGGCATCGGAAAGCACTATAGCAAATATACCGTTGATGGAACAGCGGATACATCTGCTAATTATCAGGCAACAGGGCTTGTTGCAATGAATGCTATGGCAAGTCTGGCGTCGGATGGTAAAGACGCAAGAGTAATGATTGAAGATCTGTGGAGCCGATCCCCTGCCACCGGTAAGTGGAGATATTATGATGACTGCCTCTATTTCTTCAGTATTCTGTCACTAAGCGGGAACTATAGAATATGGGAATAGTAAAAATTCAAAATATTAGCAATAGTTGATATTGTAAAAGCAATAGGTGAGTAGAATAAATATATTCAAAATACTTAATATGGAATGGTAAAGTTAATAACTTGAAGAGATTTATTCAGGCTCATTAAGAATTATAGCTTTATACGTTTTTTATTAGCGAAATCAAATAGCTGGAGGAGAAGGGGAAAAATAAGAAGAGAGGTATCTTATATGAAGAAACTATGTGTATTAGTACTGGGTCTAATTTTAGTATTTAGCATGGCAGCAACTGCTAGTGCAGATGCTAACGCTTCCTGGAATGCAGGTAAGGGTACTGCAGTTGTAGATGGCCAAAAGGATGATGTATATGCCGGAGCTCAGGAAATGAAGATGAGTGCTGTATCTGATGTTCTGGATGGCGGAACAGCTGACGACACAGCAGCTTCTGCCTGGGCAGTATATGATAATGAGGCAATATACATCTTTGTTGAAGTAAGTGATAGTGCACTTGATGATACCAATGCAAATGTTTGGGAAAAAGACAGCATTGAACTTAGAATTGATAATAAAGATCAGTTGGTTCAGGCTTATGCAGTTTCAGAAACAGTTGATGGTACCGCAGCATCTGAGTCTAAGGTTTTAAAGACAGACAAGGGTTACAATGTTGAATTTAAGATTCCTTATGCAACAGCAGAAGGTTCATCCATGAAGTTTTCATTACAGGTTAACTGTGCAAGTGATGGTGCAAGAAATCATACGTTACATACGAGCGAAGATTTAAAGGATGCTTGGCAGAATAATGATGTTTTTGAAAATTTAGTATTCAGTGCTGATGCTGCAACTACCGCTGCAGCAACTACCGATGCAGCAACTGGAACGGATGTTCCTAAGACCGGCGTTGTGTCTATGGATGTACTTCTGGGAATGGGCTCACTTGCATCCATGGTTGGACTCACTTTATGTAAAGGTAAAAAGATAAAAAAATAAAACAATGAATTAATTTATTACCCCCTGTTTAAATTAATTTATATGAAAATACTTTTCTTCCAGCTAATGATTTAATATCGGTTCAAATAAGAAAATTATTTATTTCAGAAATATAATGATAAGAATTCTCAAACACATTCTGAAGTAATTAACGTTTCTTTAATTAATGTTAATTATGTGGATATTGAACAAGCTATATTATGGCCGGGTAGACTAGAATTAGCCTACCCGTATTTATTAATAAACAGAAAAAATAATCAGAAACCATAATCAGAAACAATAAGCAGAAACAATAAACAGAAACAATAGACAGAAACAGTAAACAGAAACAGTAAACAGAAACAATAGACAGAAACAGTAAACAGAAACAGTAAACAGAAACAATAAACAGAAACAATAAACAGAGTTTTATACGAACTGAGAAGGAGATTGAGAAGAATGGCAGACGGTGCTTTTTATACAGGAGTATATCCGAACTTATTTTCAGAAATAGGAATATCAGAGGAACAGATTGAAAAAAAGATAGAACAGACCTTTGAAACATTATTCTTTGACCCACAGGAAAAGATATATTTTGATAAGGGGAAAGACAAAGGATATATGCTTGACACAGGTAATATCGATGCCAGGTCCGAGGGGATGAGCTATGGTATGATGATGGCAGTTCAGATGGACAGAAAGGATATCTTTGACCGTCTGTGGCTTTTTTCTAAGACCTTTATGTATCAGAACAGCGGGAAGTTTGAAGGATATTTTGCTTGGTCGGTTGCGCCGAATGGGAAAAAGAATGCGGAAGGCCCGGCTCCGGACGGAGAAGAGTATTTTGCCATGGCACTCTTTTTCGCAAGCGAGCGCTGGGGTGACGGTGCTGCGCCCTTTAATTATGGTGTGCAGGCGAGGGATATACTGGAGCATTGTATTCATCAGGCTGAATTAGTAAAAGAGGGAAGCCCAATGTGGGATCCCGATAACCATTACATAAAATTTGTACCGGAAACACCTTTTTCCGATCCGTCCTATCATTTGCCGCATTTTTATGAGCTTTTTGCCTTAAGGGCGAATGAAGAAGACAGAGCCTTCTGGAAAAAAGCAGCAGAAGAGAGCCGTAAGTATCTGCAGCGTTCCTGTCATCCTGTTACCGGTATGGCCCCCGAGTATGCAGAGTTTGATGGTACTCCAAAGCGCTTATTCCATGACGGACAGTTTTATTCCGATGCCTATCGTGTTGCCATGAATATAGGCTTGGATGCATCCTGGTTTCATGTGGATGAAGCTCTGGGTGATATTATTGATAAATTACAGCTGTTTTTTAGTGAAAATACAAGATACGGTGAATATGCTAATTATCTAATTGATGGAACTCCTCTAGACCAGCCGGCATTGCACCCTGTGGCAGTTATTGCAACGAACGCTGCAGGGTCACTGGCTGCGACAGGCAAATATCGTCTGGAGTGGGTAAAGGAATTTTGGAATACACCTCTTCGTAAAGGAGACCGCAGATATTATGATAATTGCTTGTACTTCTTCTGCCTTCTCATGTTAGCCGGCAGGTATAAGATTTATTAGATATAAAAATAAATTGCAGAAGGTGTTAAACAGGAAATGAAAAATTATAGGAATCAGAAGCATTTGTATGCACTGTTAATGATATTTGCAATAACAGCCTCAGGTTGCAGCCTTGCTCCGAAGGAGGAGGTATTGCCTGATGCACCTGTGATACCAACCAGTGCAATAAAGGAATATCAGAAAGCAAAAGTAATACGCGGTGATATCATAGACAGCGTAACCATTGATTGTACCTATAAGGCTTTTCAGACAGAGGAGCTTAAGTTTCGTATCAGTGGATTGCCGATTGATCACGTTTATGTTGAAGAAGGAGATTACGTAAAGGCAGGAGATGTACTGGCTGATCTGGAAATGAGTGATATCAGCCGGCAGATAGGAGACCGCACGGATAATCTCGAATTGCTTAACTTAAGGCTCACACATCAAAATGAACTGAGACAGCTGGCAATATCCAATCAGAAAAAGCTGAAAAGTATTACGGGTTATGACAGTCAGCTTGATTCTAAGTATAACCAGGAGATATCCGGCTATGATCATGCCATAGCAAAGCTGAAAGATGATTTGTATATTGAGCAGGAGCGGTTGGACCAGCTGAAGGAAGATGTAAAAAATCATCAGATTATTGCAGGAATGGATGGTATCGTATCCTTTGTTGCCAGTCACCAGAATGGAGATACTTCCGATAAGGGAACAAAATTTATAACAATCTATGATCCGAATACGATGGTTTTTGTTACGGATGGAACGAACTCCGAGCAGTTCACGAAAGGTCAGAAGGTCGACATCACAGTGTCAGGAGTAGTTTATCCCGGAGTTGTGATCAGTCCGGAGGGACTTACGAGCCAGGATTCAAAAAGCACAGATAAAGGAGCAGTTTATCTGGAGGTAGATAATTCGGGAACCCAGCTTCACAAGGATGACCAGGGGGAGATAACACTGATACGAAACGAACTCAAGGATATCCTCTATCTCCCGGTCTCTGCTGTTCATGATGATAATGGTAAGACAATAGTTTACGTCGAGGATGATGGCGGATTTAAGAGTATCAAGGAAGTGGAGACAGGAATGAAGGCAGACCGGAAAGTAGAGATTATATCCGGTTTAAACGAGGGAGACAGTGTCATACTTGAATAAGGTGACTGGGAGGTTTGCAAAATGTACAAAAAACTATTTGTTATTCTATTGGCATCCGCTGTTTTCCTAAGTGGCTGTAAAAGTAAGGAACCGGCGGTTCCTGTATTGGCAGAGCCAGTAGGTTCCGATATGGATACGGCGGTGGTAACAAAGGGAGACATTTATGAATTAACCACTTATGATGCTAAGGTATATCCGGAGACACAGGAGGTCTGTTTTCCTGTTAACGGAACGGTGAAGGATATCGATGTATATCTTGGACAAGAAGTTCAAAAGGGAGATATTTTAATCCGTCTTGACGATGAGAACAGTAAAAAAGAGCTGGCAAAGCTTGAAGCTGAACTGGAAGATACCAAAATCAATAATGAATACAATAATGAGCAGCAGCATTTGGATCTTCAGATTCTGGAACTGAATATCAGACAAAAGCAAAAGGAAAAAGCTTCTGAAATCGACATAGCCCAGATGATAGCAGATTATGACAAAGCAAAACTGGAAAGGCAGCAGACGCTTGAATTGCAGCAGTATGAGATAGAAAAAAAGCAGGACAAAATAGATGAGATAAAAAGTCTGATGGAAAAGAATATATTAACTGCGCCATGTGCGGGCAGTGTGGTCTATATCAAGGAAATACACAGGAAGGACCAGATAAGTGCTAAGGATACGGTTATCATCATTGCCGATGCTTCAAAGCTGCATGTTCAAAGTGAGTTTATCGATGCAAATGTGATAAAGAATGCCAGCCAGATTTATGCAATCATCAAGAATAAGGAATATGCAATAGAATATATACCTTTAACAACGGACGAGCAGATAAAAATGAAAAACAAACAGGGGGTAATTGAGAGCAGCTTTTCCGTAGAGAATGACAATAATATTGCGTCCGGAGATTATGCCTGTATCTGCATAAAGGATAAGTTGAAAAACAATGTGTTAACTATACCCAAAAATGCATTATACAGTGATTCCGAAGGAGAATTTGTATATCGCATGATTGATGGTTCGATAGAAAGATGCAATGTAGAAACAGGAATAGAAACTGATATTCAGGTTGAAATTAAAAGCGGCTTAGAAGAAGGAGATGTCGTGTATGTTCAGGGATGATAAAGCTTTAAGAATAATCGTAGTATTCATGATTGCAGTATCCTTATGTACATCTTCGATTGCTTATGCAAGTCAGACAGATACAGGGGATACCACCAATCAGGTTAATTATAAGACAGTGGTGGTTCAGACGGGTGAATATTATGAAAAGAGTGCGCTGAAAGATGTCGAAATAAACTTTTTAAGAAATGACATTCTGACTATTGATCAACCCGAGGGAACGTTTGTCCAGTATCTAATTACGAATAACCAGCAGGTGAAAGAGGGTGATCCGCTTCTTTCCTATCAGATACCGAGTGACCGTATCGGTGTTGATGAGAAGAAATTACAGCTGAAGCAGAATGAAAGTGCTTATCAGGAGAGCCAGAAGCAAAAGGAAAAAGAAATAGATGCAAACAAACAAAAATTATACACCATGGATAACAGTTCAATCGAAGCCCAGATCTTACAATTAAACATCAGGAAGATGGAAAGCGCTTATGAGCAATATCAATATCAGACTGAGAAAAGTATCAATGAGCTGAAGACGGCAATTAAGGAGTTAGAGTCCGATATGGAGCTGCAATACATCTACGCTCCCTATGACGGTGTAGTATTTATCGATGACAAAATAAAGGAAGGAACCCTGTTAAATCAAGGTACGAGGCTTATCTACATTTATGATATCAAAAGTGCTGTATTAGGGACATCCGTTAAGGAAATCAGTAAGCTTTGGTATGATATGGAGGTTTCCGTTACCGGTATTAGCAACATGAAAGAGGATACTGCCAATATCCATAAGGGTAAGATTATTGCTGTTGATTCTCTATACAATGGGAAAGCAAGTACAGGAATGATATATATCCAGCTAGATAACACGGAGGAATTAATATCCTCCATACAAAAAGCGAATATAACTTCGAATTCAGTTTCTGTCGATCATGTTCTTATTATTCCGTTAAGTGTCGTTAAGAAAAGTGATGATATGAAGTATGTTTTTGTACTGGATGCAGATGGAGTAATTCGAAAGCAATACATAACAGGTCGTGATAATGGAGTGGATATGTGGGTCTACAGCGGTTTATCAGAGGGGCAGCAAATAGTGGTAGAATAGGCAGGTGATGGATGTGTTAAGTTATGTATTTCATAAGATATGGAATAAAAAATGGATGGCAATCAGTCTGATCATAGGTAATGTCTTGCTGATAGGAATGGTCATAGGAAACACAGTCTATTCAAATGCTGTCTTAAACAGAGTTCTTGTCAAGGATTTAAATAATTATATGAACGATACTGGTATCTATCCCTTACAGACTGAAATTCAAATCCGGATGGATAATACCCGTTCCGATGCCACTGTGGCCCGGAAGATGAAGGAATTGGAGAAACTCACTGCCAATCTGCCGAAGGAAATGCAATTAGACAAAAAGGAGATAATAGCCAATTATTATATCCGGACCAATTATCTTTTTGCACCAGAGGATAAGGAAGATGGGGCGTACATACTGGATTTATCCTTTCTTTCCGATTTGGGAAAGCATATTTCCTTTCTTTCCGGTAAGCTATACAGCAGCCAAATTGTAGACGGTGCCATTGAAGTAGTCGTCAGCCGAAAGGCGATGATGGAACAGGATTTAATGATTGGGGAAGAATTATACCTGGCTGATGCCCGTGATCAGAATGGTGAACCCTATAAGATCAGAGTTGTCGGAGTATTTCAAAACTCGGATGAGAATGATGCTTACTGGGTGAAAAGCCCCGATACACTATCTCAGCAGTTCTATATGGATGAGAATTTATTCAAATCCTTATTCGTCAATTATGATGCTCCGAAGTATAAATGGAACTGTAACTGGAATGTCCTTTTAAGCTATAGCAATATTAAGTCGGAGCAAGTGAGCAATATAAGAAGTACCTTAGAGAATTTCAGTAATAAAATTAATAAAATCGACTGTTATTATTATAAGGAATTTTTTGGAGACTTGCTAAAGGATTTTCAGAAGAAACAGGCAAAATTAGAAAATATCCTCTTTCTCTTGGAAGTACCAATATTTATATTGCTAATTATTTTTATCTATATGGTTAATAACCAGATGATGTTGCTGGAACGCGGTGACATCGCGGTATTAAAGAGCAGGGGAGCTTCGAACGCCCATGTCATCAGCATTTATTTATTACAGGGACTCATTTTCGCATTGATTGGACTTTCACTGGGTATCCCCCTGGGATTATTTTTCTGTAATGCTCTTGGGAATGCGAATGCTTTTCTGGAATTTGTCTCGCGTACGGCCTTGTCACTGGAGTTTACCAATAAGGCTTTGGAAGCAGGCATCCTATGCGCCTTGTTATCCTTAGGAATAACCTTGGGTTTGGCATTCTTTCACACCAGAGAAACAATTGTATCCTATAAAAGAAAGATGAATAAACGTAATCAGAAGACGATCCTATGGAGCCTGATTGCCGGAGCAGTATTCTTAAGTGTGGCGCTTTATGGTTTATATAACTTTAAGCTGCATGCGGATACCATGGTGCAGAGTGCGGAAGCCGGGAAAGGCTTGGATCCGTTATTGTTTGGCAGTGCCATCTTTTTCATTCTGGGGTCAGCCTTTGTTATACAAAGCATTTTTCCAATTATCGTAAACCTTATTTTCCGGCTGGGAAAGGGCATATGGAATCCATCCTCCTATGCCTCTTTTCAAAAAGTAATAAAAGGCTCCGATAATCAGGGATTTATCATATTATTTATTATTTTAACAGTTTCCCTGGGTATTTTTGATGCGACTCTCGCCAGGACAATCAATGGTAATGAAGAAGACCGAATCGTCTACTCCACCGGTGCTGATTTGGTTCTTCAGGAAAAATGGGTTAGTAATGAGGACGATATACAATCCTATATAACCACCTTGAAAGCGATGGGGCAGAATGTGGATGAAAGCAGCTTCGATGTCTTTTATATCGAACCTGATTTTAAGAGATATACGAAGCTAAGTGAAGTACAGGAGGCAACCAAGGTACTAGTTAACAATAATCTCGAGGTAGCCGTAGACAAAGGTAAAATAAAAACTACCTTAATGGGTATCAATACGAAAGAATTTGGTGAAGTAGCGTATTTTAAAACCAACCTTTTGGATACTCATTGGTATCATTATCTGAATGACATTGCAGCCGATGAAAACGCAGTTATAGTCTCCTCCAACTACAGGGATATGTATGGATATAAGATTGGCGATACCATTACCTATTCTGACGATCTTGGAGCGGCCAAGGGAACGATACGTGGATTTGTAGATTATTGGCCGTCCTATCAGCCCTTGGTTAAGGAAACAGATAAAGACGGAGTTACGAAAGAGATTAATCAATTTCTTGTCGTGGCTAACCTGTCTGCGGTTCAGAAGGTATGGGGCATTACTCCGTATCAGGTATGGATTAAGGTGAAGAATTCCACCTCCTTTATTTATGACTTTGCACAGAAGAATAACATTGAATTTGAAGTTTTTAAGGATTTATCTTCCGAAATCATTGCCAAGAATAACGATCCGTTTTTTCAGGGTACCAATGGTGTTCTGACCTTAGGCTTTATCATCATACTTCTTATCTGTGCCGTCGGTTTCCTGATTTTCTGGATTCTGTCAATCTTCTCAAGAACCCTGCAATTTGGTGTATTCCGGGCCATGGGTATGACGATTACGGAAATTATCGCAATGTTAATTCAGGAGCAGTTCTTCCTGTCGGTCATTCCAATTGCTCTGGGACTCTTCATTGGTAATTATGTATCAAAGCTGTTTGTTCCGTTAATACAGATTGCCTATACTTCCTCAGAGCAGATCCTACCGCTTGAAATCATAAAGCAAAGGGGTGATCAGATCAGGATACTTATGATCGTCAGCAGCATGGTAATACTCTGTATGCTTATCATTGGAAAGCTGATTTCTGACATGAAGATAACAAAGGCATTAAAATTGGGAGAGGATTAAAATGTGAAGAAAAAGCATCTTCACATGGAAAGAACTCCAAAATGAATTTCAATGGAAATTCATTTTGAACTTCTTTCAGGTTTTGTGCCGCCGTGAAACGGCGGAATGGAGGTTTTATGGAGCAGCTGATCAAGACAAATGGAATAAACAGATATTTCCCCATACCTAACGGAGATACCTTACATGTATTGAAGAATATTAATATGGAAATTCCTCAGGGCAAATTAACCATATTAAAGGGGCGTTCCGGATCCGGAAAAACTACATTAATGAATATTCTGGGTGCATTGGACATTGCCTCCTCCGGTGAAGTGTTTTTTGATGATAGTAATCTATCGAAATTGAAGGAACGCAAACGATGTAAGCTTCGTAGAAAAATGATGGGCTTCATCTTTCAATCCGTAGCTCTCATACCTACGATGACTGCCTATGAAAATGTGGAATACATGCTGCGGTTAGCCGGAGTTAGAAAGAATCGAAAGGAACGGGTAACCGAGTGCTTAAAAATGGTAGGCTTAGCTTCAAGAATGCACCATATGCCGCAGGAATTATCCGGCGGGGAGCAGCAAAGAGTGGCTATTGCCAGGGCAATTGTACATAAACCGAAAGTAATCTTTGCAGATGAACCAACCGCAGAACTTGATACCAACACAGCACTTCAGATCGTGAAAATATTCAAAACCCTTACGGACCAGGAAGGTATAACCGTTGTCATGACTACTCATGATACTGGTTTAATGGATATCGGTGACAGGGTATATGAGCTAGAGGATGGTGGTTTTGTTGAAGGATAATTCGAATGATACCTTAATGATTCAATGTGACAATCTTGTAAAAATCTATAAAACGAAGGACAGTGAGGTTCTTGCACTTCAGGGACTTGATATGAATGTATCCTCAGGTGAACTGATGGCTATTGTCGGGAAAAGCGGCAGCGGAAAATCCACCTTCCTGAACATGATCGGAGGCTTAGACAAGCCTTCCGCAGGAAGATTGTTTGTAGATGGGCAAAATCTGTTTAAGATGAATAATAAAAGTCTGATTGAGTATAAGAAGAAAACGGTAGGTTTTGTCTGGCAGAACAACGCAAGAAATTTATTCCCATACCTGAATGCTCTCCAGAATATTCAAGTCCCAATGATTTTTACGAATGAAAAGAAGAAAAAGGAGAACGCATTAAAGCTTCTTGAACTGGTTGGGATGTCGCATAAAAAATATAATCGCCTTGCCGAATTATCTGGAGGTGAACAGCAAAGAATCGCAATTGCAATCGCTTTAGCGAATAATCCAAGGATCCTGCTGGCAGACGAACCGACAGGCTCCGTAGATAAGCATACTGCCGACTATATCGTGGAAGTATTCCGTGAATTAAACCGTACACTGAAAACCACGATAGTTATCGTAACCCATGATATGAACCTGGCCAGGAAAGTAAACCGGGTAGTATCCATTCAGGATGGGAAGATAAGCAGTGAAATGCATGCCAAGCAAGACTATCAGCAGCGACTGGACAGTATATCCCTGTTTAGTGACATACACGATGAATTTACAATTCTGGACAGGGCCGGACGTCTGCAGCTGCCGCATGAGATGCTGGAGAAGATGGGAGTCCGCGATAATAAGGTGATGCTGGAATATATGAATGATACGATTGTGATAAAGCCTGCTGCGGATAAGAAAGAGGTAATGATTTCGTAATGATAAGTAATGTTAAAAGGATTTCAACCGGTAAAAGCACGAAAGCGTGCTTTTTGAAATGTGAATTATGAGAAGCATAAATCACTTAAGTATTTGAGCTGCCTCACGGCAGAATGGAGGGTAAAATGAAAAGAATATTAAAAACACTATTATTGATATTTATCATCATGTGCTGTTCCAATATGTATCTGGGGATAAAGGAAGCTGATGCCGTTGTATTTAATACGATCCCGGTTCAGGTTGTTGAGGACATCGACAATATTCCATATCCGGAGACAACTACAATTTCAAATGATTATGATCGTATTAATTATGCCCAATTTACGATCGACTCCCCGGGACAGGTGAAAGCAATCTTTCATTGCGAGGTAGACTCCAATATGACCGGAAGTACCTGGATAAGCACTAACCCTAACGGAAAGGATATCATAGGTAATGTTTCGAAATTTTCAGGAAATGAATCCGATACTTCATGGTTTTTAGAGAGCGGTACCTATTATTTATTTTGTTCCTGGGACGACCCATCAGCTGATGTGAATGTAGCCCTGTTATTTGAAAAGTCCAAGGCGGAGATGACCAATACAGGATCCAGCTTTCTTAACAGTACGATAGTCGACATGAAAAACACCTTCCGGGGTTTCTTATCCAATGCTAGACCGAATGAATACTATACCTTTGAATTAACACAAAAAGCAACCGTAACCGTTGATTATTCTTTTGATACATCTGCCTGTACCAGTGAAGACGTGGGATATTGTACCCTGTATGATCATAATGACCTTTTTCTGAAGGAAGACACCTATCAAAAATCAGATAAAGGCACACAGACATTTACATACCTGTTAGATAAGGGTACTTATTACATTAAGCTTCATGGCTTGTTAGGGAATACAACCGTAAGTGTATCACCAATGTATTATGATATCAATCTGACCA
>Ga0207834_1000348_pt1 | contig 16734 bp, 17 predicted proteins | sample LuqExpMetagenom5_FD_187763 | JGI IMG/M metagenome (GOLD analysis project Ga0207834, IMG submission 187763) | Tropical forest soil microbial communities from Luquillo Experimental Forest, Puerto Rico - Sample 5 (SPAdes) | ecosystem: Environmental > Terrestrial > Soil > Tropical forest ...
GCGAATGAGCCGGCGTTCCGAAATAGCCGTAGCAGACCACCGCCGCCATCAGGGCTAGCCATGCTCCAACCCTGATGAACCTGTTGTTCCTGAATATGATACTTACGCCTATTACCACAAGTATCAGCGGCCAAAGCGCCAAAAACGCGTATAACGTATTTATAGTAACTATATGGGCTAATGCCAGCAGCCATATGCCTCCGGCCATCAGCAGAAATATTCCGAACCCCAGTCCCCTATGTCTTTGCTGCATTTCTTTATTTCCTTCCCCTGAATACGATAAGTCCGCCTACAACGATCATGATCAACGGTATCATAACCTTCGGATTGAACAGAACAGGGATGAACTGTCCCAGCAGAAACAGTACACCGATTACAACAAGTATGGCGCCAAGCATGAACTTGCTTCTTTCAGGACGATACTTCGGCGTATCCCAATTGTCGGCATCCGCATTGAAATCACTTTCAAAGTTGTCAGGGCCCGCACCTGTACCTGTACCTGTACCTGTGCCAGTGCCCGTACCAGCGTCCGCAAACGGATCGGCGCTGTAGGAGCTTGTATTCTGGCCTCCGCCCCACTGACTGTCAAACGATGAATAATCCTTTTCTTCCGGCATGATCAGCGCCGCAACAATATAAAGGAAGATGCCAGGGCCCATGAACGTGACCAGAATTGTTATGATCCTTATCAGTGTCACATCTATACGCAAATAATCCGATATACCGGAGCATACGCCGAATATTACCTTATTTCTTTTTGAACGTCTTAGTTTTTCCATATTTCATTACTCCTTTTTGTACGTTCAGAATGTGTTTACACAAGATAATACGTAGTTAACATGATAATGTCTAATTTTTTTTTAAACTTATTTATCAAAATATTACAAACCAAAGATATGTTCTTGATCGTAAACAGGTTTGATTTCCATTCCGGGTGGAACTGTAAGAAACTCGTCTACATTCCATCTGCCATTGACCAGATCGTCGATCAGACGCGTACTCCCCTTGATAAATCTTGTTTTCTTGCCTTCCCTGGCGGCATGCTTTTTAAATCCTTCACGCGAAGACCTGTTGTCATAACCGGGCAGTTCGATATATGTCAGGAAATCAATACTACTTTCCGATTTCAGGCTTTGCAGCACATACTGAGCATTATCCTCGCCGTATTTATCCACAAGTTCCTGGTAACTCATGCCCAGGCCGGGCATCAGCATATCCAGCGGGTTATCGGGATACCAGTTCCCCAGGCGTTCGTAATAACATGCGGTATACCATTGGGCGCTCGGCGTCTGGCCGAAATGCTCCTGAAACGCTTCGCGGCTCCCGAGGAAAATCGTACAGCAGTCGTGCGCCCTGGGAATGACAAGCGGCAAAGTGCGGGCCTTAAGTCCGGCAGTGCCGTTGCCGCAGAGGCCGTAACCGAGCAGTATGGCGTCATACCCTTCGGGAGTCGAGTCTATGATGCTTTGGATTTCCGCTTTCAGCTGTCCTGGTTTGGTATGTGACTGCATCTTTGTAAATATCATGTCGACAGTGTTGTCTGAAGCAGCCGCAGCCTTGTAGGCAAGACGGGAAAACACCTCACAGCCGATCAGTCTGAGTCTCATAGTCTCCCCTCCGAAGTTTTCCTGCGCTTTTTCCGGACCTGCCGCTGGTCTTCGCAGCTCTCCTGTGTGTCATCGTCCATAGCTTCCGGAACGCACTCTCTTTCGGCCTGTTTTACTTCGGCTTCATGTTTGAGGGGCTTTTCAGGCGCAAAGACTGTGAATAATCCGCCGGCAATAACTGACGGATAATATGTGAGAAGCCTGTATATCAAAATTACCGGTATAATAAAGCCTTTTCTGAAGAACATGCCGTAGAACAGGTAGCTGAGCCCCTCAATACCTCCGGTTGCGCCCGGCGTCGGTACCAGAAGCGAGATAAGCGTGATCAGCGCCTGTGCAGAGATCATATCCGTAAAACTGGCTCTGTGGTTTTCGACAGCCAGTTGGATAAAATATGGTATTGCAAACAAAAAAGTAAATTGTACTATTTGGGTTATTATCAATATAAAGAGCGATCTGGAATCCTTCTTCAGTATGAGCGCTCCTCCGCTGAAGCTGACAAGCTCTGCATCTATCCTCTTTTTGGCTGCGTCCGGATCCTTTATTATTTTGAATTTGCTGAGCAGCCGCGCAAGGACAATAAGGATCTTTTTAGCCGCATACCCCTTATATAGGAGCAAAACGTTGAACAGAAGGAAGAGCATATTGATGATCGTACCTAAAATGAAGAAGTAGTAGAAATGAGGTATATGGGCGGAAAAAATTCCGCCCTTGAAAACAAAAACGACTATCGAATACAGGATAATGATCGTCTGATGCAGAAGAGATTTGACAATAAATATGGACGCAGCATAGCCGGGCTTAACGCCATCCTTAATCATCACATACGCCTGTACCGGCTGTCCTGCGCCTGCAAACGGAGTGATCGAGTTGAAGAACTGTCCGATCATCGTCACTCTGACCGTGTCCCTGATCCGTTGCTCCTTGTGCATTGTAACCGTCACAGTGTGAAGGATGACAGCGTCAAGCAGCCAATAAACGACCATACAGCCGAAACCGGCAGCAAGCCAGTAAGGCTTTATATGGTTGATTATCTGAACTAGCGAGCCAAAACTGTCGGTAAAAAATATAAGTATTACCAACAGTAAGGCCGAGGATAAAATTACAAACAATTTTAACAGCTTTTTCTTCATATCTTAAGTAGAAACAGGATTCTCCTTCTCACGCCTGAGGCGGCAGTTCGTCTACCACTTGCAGCTTGCCCGTATCCTTGCCCATACTGACACCGAGTATATTGATGTTGACATTTAAAACTTCGAGGCCGGTCATATCTTCTACCACAGTGCGAACCCTGGTCTGCATTTCCCGGGCTACTTCGTGGATCTTGCAGCCGTATTGCATAACTACTGATATATCAATACTGACCTGAGTGTCCTTAAGTTCCACTTTTATGCCCCTGCCCGGAGACTTCTTGCCAAGCATGCCGGCTATTCCGTCAACAAATCCGCTGCTCAGCGATGCGACATCCGTTATCTCTGTCGCGGCAATACCGGCAATGGTAGCGATAACTTCTTCAGATATCCTGATTTTGTCCTCCCTGGTTTGCTCATTAGGTAATTCATTCATATATACGACCTTCCTTACATTTTGTTTATTTTTCGATCTTTTTGTTCCGTTTTAAAAATCTGCAGATTTAGGCGTCCTCGGGAAAGGAATGACGTCCCTGATATTGGCCATCCCGCTCAGGTACATTACCGCTCTTTCAAAACCGAGGCCATAGCCTGCATGCTTGGTGCCACCGTATTTACGGAGGTCCATGTACCAGTTGTAATCCTCAGCCTCCATTCCAAGCTCATTGAGACGTTTGACAAGCAGGTCGTACCGTTCCTCTCTCTGGCTTCCCCCGATGATCTCGCCGACTCCTGGCACGAGAAGGTCCATTGCGGCAACGGTTTTTCCGTCATCGTTCAATCTCATGTAAAATGCTTTTATTTCCTTTGGGTAATCGGTTACGAATACCGGCCTGTTGAATACTTTTTCGGTCAGGTACCTCTCATGTTCCGTCTGCAGATCAATGCCCCATTTTACAGGATAATCGAAGCTCGAATTGACCTTCTCCAGAATCTCTATGGCTTCCGTATAGGTCACATGGCCGAAATCAGAATTCGCTACATTATGGAGCCTGTCAAGCAGCGTATTGTCCACGAAGCTGTTGAAAAATTCAAGTTCCTCAGGGACGTTTTCAAAACAATAGTTGATCATATATTTCATCATGTCTTCGGCAAGAGCCATATCATCCTTGAGCTCGGCAAACGCGATCTCAGGCTCGATCATCCAGAACTCAGCCGCATGTCTGGCTGTATTCGAGTTTTCAGCCCTGAAAGTCGGTCCAAAGGTATAGATTTGTCCGAATGCCATACAGTACGCTTCTCCTGAAAGCTGTCCGCTTACTGTAAGGCTTGTCTGCTTTCCGAAGAAATCCTGCGAATAGTCGACGGCTCCCTTTTCATCCCTCGGAAGCTTGTCCGGGTCGAAAGCGGTCACCCTGAACATTTCACCCGCTCCCTCACAGTCGCTTCCCGTAATTATAGGAGTGTTGACATATACGAAGCCCCTTTCCTGAAAAAAGCGGTGAATGGCAAATGCCAGGGCGCTTCTCAGTCTGAATACCGCCGAAAAAGTATTTGTCCTTGGGCGCAGGTGCGCGATAGTCCGCAGATATTCAAAGGAATGGCGTTTCTTCTGCAGCGGGTAATCCGGCGAACAAACGCCCTCAATATCGATGGCCGCTGCCTTGAGTTCGAAGAGCTGCTTTGCTTCGGGTGTAGCGACCAGTTCACCGCGCACATTTATTGAAGATCCCTGCGGCAGCTTTGCTATCTCTTTAAAATTGGATATATTATCTTCCGAAAACACGACCTGCAGGTTCTTAAAAAAAGAACCGTCGTTCAATTCAATAAAACCGAAAGTTTTCGAATCCCTTATCGTCCTGACCCAGCCGGATGCTTCGACCTGCTTGCCGTAATGCTGTCCGACCTCCCTGTACATCTGCTTTATGCTTAATTTCACAAACGTTTCCTCCCTTGAGTCTCATCTGACGAATTTATGAAATGAAATTTATATATAATTATAGCATGATAAACCAATCCTCACCATTAATTATTTCCTCCAAACTCTAATTAAATGTTGTTATTTTAACGTGTTTTAAATGTTGTTATTTAGCGAATGTTGTTAAAATCTGCAGAATCAGATATAATGATAAATCAGACGCTTTATTCGGTATTTGTATAATCGGGGAGCCTATGAAGATATTAGTGGTTTCTGACTGCGAAGAGTCTTATATATGGGATTATTTCGACCGTGAACGTTTTTCCGGCGTAGAGCTTATTTTGTCGTGCGGCGATTTGAAGGCCGAATATCTTTCTTTCCTTGTGACTATGATCAAGGCTCCGCTCTTCTATGTCCCGGGCAACCACAATACCAGTTATATCAAGAACCCACCCGAAGGCTGCGTCTCAGCCGACGATACCATATTGACACACAACGGCGTGCGTATCCTGGGCCTTGGCGGCTGTATGGACTACAGCCATATGGAATACCAATATACAGAAGAAGGAATGGAAAAAAGGATACGAAAACTCAGGGGAAAGATACGCAGGAACAAGGGGTTCGACATACTTCTGACCCATGCTCCGGCGCTTGGCCTCGGAGACGGCGGGGACCTCGCCCACACCGGCTTCCGCTGTTTTATAGATATGCTGGACAATTATTCGCCCAAGTATTTCTTTCACGGGCATATGCATCTGAACTACAAAAAACAGGACAGGATCAGGATGTATAAGAATACCACTATAGTAAACGGGTATGGGTATCACCTGATCGACTGCACATTCTGAAATATCATCACTCCTTACTGACTTTAGGGAGCTTGCTTTCTACTACGTCAACGAACCAGTCCATCCCAATGATCTGATCCCTTGTCGCAAATTCGTCATTCTTTACCCTTAGAAGCTTGTTTTGATCGTATATGGGACCGGTAAACGGATTGAACGACCTATTGATGATCATATTCTTCAGAAAATCCAATAATTTTTGGGTCTCAGCAGGAACCAGCCTCTTGGAGTAGAAGAAATCGACGATGCCGGAATCCATGCCCCACCAGAAGTTGACCACCTTTTGTCCCGGCCCGAAAGGCTTCCTGTTTATAAGGCTCCTCAGCATCTTTTCATAAAAAATCCCCCAGTTCCATACAGGCGCCGCTATATACTCATTTATAAATCCGTCGCCATCAGGGTCCTTGTGGATGGAATATACTCCAAACTCCCTGGTAACTCCGCTGTCAGACAGTGTACTGTGGTGTGCGATGACGTCGGCGCCCTGATTTATCAGCGCTTCGCTGGCCTTTCCGGCTTCTCCGGCATTGTCCCAGCCATTGATCCATTCAACCTTGACCTTGGCCTGGGGGTTTACCATCCTTGCGCCCAGCGCAAATGAATTAATGCCGTTTATGACTTCCGGCACCGGCCTGGTACCGACATATCCAAGCACATTTGTCTTTGTAACGGCCCCTGATGCAATGCCCGCAAGGAACCTGGGTTCATAGATCCTGCCGAAATAGGTGTTTACATGCTTGTACGAATGGGTCTCGGAACATGTCAGGAATTTTGTATTCGGAAACTCAAGCGCAGCTTTCAGGGTTGCATTTATAAAAGCAGGGCTTGTGGCAAACACCACGTCGTTCCCGTCCTGCGCCAGCTGCTTCAATGTATCGTACGCCTCAAGAGTCTCAGGAACGTTATCGACAAAGGAAGTACTGATCATATCGCCGAAAACCTTGCTCACATGTGTCCTGCCCATCTCCTGTGAATATGTCCAACTGGAGGATTTCGTATCCTTCGCATAAACAAAGGCCACCTTCGGCGATTTCTTCGGCATTACGAAGGTCGTCAGAGTGGACATCAGATTCTCACCCGCATCAAGAGGCATCGTCTGGATATCTACGGTTCTGTTGCTGCCCATCTGCTCCAGTTCTATCAGGAATCCGCCCAGTTTTGCCTTGAGCTGCTGTTCGTCTATCTCGGAAGGCATCCCGTATATTTTCACGAATTCCAGAAATGCATCCCCCGTCGTCATGGGCAGCTTCTGTCCGCCAAGCTCCAGATATACCTTCCTGAAAGGCAGGTATATCGAATTGGTGAAATACTTGTGTTTATCCATGTCCGCCAGCTTGAAATCAGGAATGAAGTTGTCCAGATATCCCAGAAGCTGTTTAAAGGAATTCCTTTTTGTAAACCAGATAGCATTTATTCCGGTCTTCTTATAAAAATCAAGAAATTCATAATATATCGAAATGTTGTCATCGCTTTCGTCACGCTTGGGTACGAGCCTTTTTACATGGCCTGAAAATGAATAAGCGTCATAATATTTAAGAACACTGACGCGTTTGTTTCCCTCAACTACATAAAACCAGTTCAGATATTCGTAAACCTTTATTGGATCTCTTATGCCCTCGTCAATGTGTGCGGCACACAGATTCATCCATTTAAGCGCGAATTCAGTCTTCAGCTTCAGCAGCGGCATGAAGTTTGCCGCAAATGACCTGCTTCGTCCATAGGTATATGTCCCGACTATTTTTTTAAGCGGCAGGTCGACAACGCCAAGATCTATTTCGTAAACGATTTCGATATTTTTCAGGATACCCTCGAGAAAAGGCAGGTATCCCGTCTGCCCCTTCGAAATATTCTTTGAATATTCCTTAAGTCCCAGTTTCCTGGCAGCTATATAATGCTTCTCGGACTCTACGATTTCCATTCAGCGCGCCCCCCTTGTATATCTCAAGTTTTTTAAGCCTTTCTCACCACGCTCTTACAGTGCAGGAACCAGTATCTTCTCATAACACACGATATCCAGCAGCCGGCCGAATTTTTTGCCCACTTCCCTGAAACGTGCACATTCGTCATAGCCGGCCTTCGCAAAAAGCCCGATGCTGGCGTCATTTTCTCCGCAAATAACTGCCAGGAGCGCATGGAACCCATTGCGTACCGCGATAGCTTCCAGCTTGCCAAGAGCTATGCTCCCAATTCCCCGTTTTTCAAAACCAGGCTTAAGGTATATCGTTACTTCCGCAGTCTGGTCATAGGCCTCTCTTTTTTTGTAATGCGCCAGTAAACAATAGCCGCACAGGCTATCACCGTCGTATATTGCAAAGGAAGGGAACCTCGGGTCGCCTTCATTCAATATCACCCTCATTTCATCGGTGCTTACCTCATGCATGTGAAACGTTGCGGTCGAATTCATTACATAATAATTATATATCCCGGCAAGCTCGGGTAAAAGACTTTCTTCTGTCGGTTTCAAGATATAATCCTTCATAGATGTATCCCCTATAGCTGTATTTTCAGTATCAGACGGGCTTATCCATCCCCCTGAACCTGTTGACTATGTTCTGCAGTATGCTGACTCTTTCGATATAGGTGGTGTTGTAAGTGACCTCACGTTCCCTTGGCACACATACTATCCCGAGAGAATTGTACCCAGCCGGATAACAGCTGTATTCTATGGTCCTTTCCTTTCCGTCCCAGCCGGCCACGTTTATCCATGTATATGTCGGATACTCCCTGAGGGCCTCGTTGACGCCTTCTTCCGTCTGTATATCATGGTTGTTGATACTGAGTATGACATCCCCACGCTGTAGACCCATTAGCTGTGCATGACTGCCTGGAAGCAGCTCCATGACCCTGAGGCCTCTTCTCACGGCACTGTACAGCGGGACTCCCCTCATTTCGGTCAGGTTCGAGTAGAGGCTGATGCCCTCATGCGCAAGAATGCAGAAAGCAACTCCGATGTAACCCAACCATACGGTTTTTATTGAAAACCAGGCAAATATCAGCAATCCCATGCTGTAACAAATCATAAGGAACGCGCTCTGTTCCGATTTTTTCTCAGGATGCCTGGTTATTGCTATATCATTCTGGCACAGTACTGAAACCAGACAGTCCAGTCCAAGTACAAATGCCAAGTCTGTGAGCGGCGGGCCTTTGAAAAGCATGGGCCAGCCTGCTGCAAAATCCAGGGAGATCAGCCCGGGCTGCATCAGGTAGGTAAAAAACACTACCGGTATCATCCAGAACCTTCTTATCAGGAAAGCGCCTGCTATTTCATCATTGTGCCTTATGAAAACAGGCACACAGTCGCCCTTCCTGTTCAGCCAGATGAGTACGCCCTCTACCAGTTGCAATATCGCCACGAGGCACAAAAGCGAAGGTATGTTGACCTTCGGTATGCCGAATATCAGACTGATAGTCCCCAATATCCCCGCCGCATAGGATATGCAGACGAATCTCAGATCAAACAGCAGCAGTGCGCACATGACGTAGAAAAGATATCTGATCGTATCCGATTCTATGGTGATCCCGGCCGCCACGGTGAAAAAGCTTGACACAAAGCCGGCAATCAGCCCTGTAAGTATGATCTGTTCGGTGACCTCCTTCAGACTTTTTGCCGGCTTGCCATAAATCACGCTTTGCAGCTCGGTATACTTCCGGTATTGTGCCCTGATGAACAAAATAACCAGAATGTATAGGAATATGAAAAAATAATTTACAAAAAATGCATTCAGCATTTCTGCCGCTATAGCTCCAGCCATTTGCAGCACAGTCAATCAACTCCCGCACTATTCACTGAGCATCGAATCCAGGCGTTTGCGGACTTCTTTAAGAAAATCCGTTGTATTGACGACCTTCTTATCCGGCAAGTCGGATAATGCAGCCAGCTCTTTTAACATCACGCCTTCCTCTATGGTTTTTATGGAAGCGGCCTCAAGCGTGTCCGCAAAATCCATAAGCGCCGCATTACCGTCCATTTCGCCCCTTTTCTTAAGTGCACCGGTCCATGCGAACAGTGTCGCCATAGGATTCGTAGTAGTCTCCTCACCCTTCAGGTACTTATAATAATGCCTCGTCACCGTGCCATGAGCAGCCTCATATTCGTAGCAGCCCTGGGGCGAAACCAATACGGAGGTCATCATTGCAAGACTTCCGAAAGCAGTAGCTACCATATCGGACATAACGTCTCCGTCATAATTCTTGCAGGCCCAGATCATACCGCCTTCCGAACGGATGACCCTCGCCACGGCGTCATCTATGAGGGTATAAAAGTATTCGATGCCTGCATCCCTGAATTTATCCGCATATTCGTTGTCGTATATCTCCTGGAAGATATCCTTGAACCTGTGATCATACTTTTTAGAAATCGTATCCTTCGTTGCAAACCAGAGATTCTGCTTCACATCAAGGGCATAATTGAAACACGACCTGGCAAAACTGGCAATGGATTCGTCGACATTGTGCATCCCCATGATGACGCCGGGACCTTTGAATTCAAATATGGTTTCACTGTGCTTTTTGCCGTCTGCCCCCGTGAAAACGAGCTCAGCCTTTCCGGGGCCTTCGACCTTGTACTCAACATTTTTGTAGACATCCCCATATGCGTGTCTGGCAATGGTGATAGGCTTTTTCCAGGTCCTGACCGAAGGCTTGATGCTGTCGACGACTATAGGCGCCCTGAACACAGTCCCGTCGAGTATCGCCCTGATCGTGCCGTTCGGGCTTTTCCACATCTGTTTGAGGTGGTATTCCTCCACTCGCTGCGCGTTCGGCGTTATCGTAGCGCATTTGACGGCCACTCCGTATTTCTTTGTGGCATTTGCCGCTTCGACTGTGACCTTGTCATCCGTCTCATCCCTGTATTTGAGTCCCAGGTCGTAATATTCCGTGTTTAGCTCAATATAAGGCTCAAGCAATATATCCTTTATCTGTTTCCATATAATCCTTGTCATTTCGTCCCCATCCATTTCGACCAGGGGCACGTACATTTTGATTTTTTCAGCCATGCGTCCGACTCCTTATACTATGCCTTATACTATGCCGCACCGCAGCACTTTTTATATTTTTTGCCGCTTCCGCAGGGGCAGGGATCGTTTCTGCCAACCTTGCTGCTGACAGCCATCTTGGAGAGCTTGAATTCCTTAGTTATCTCGTCTCTCTTTTCCTTCGAAAGTATACCGTCCCATTGCTCCAGGTTATAGAGCCAGTCTGCCTTGGCTTCGTGCATGTTCCAGTAAAGCTTTTCAAAATCGATCTCCAGTGAAAGCTGGCTTTCCGCTTCAAGAGAATCAAGGTCCAGTTCATTTACCAGGCTCGTATTGATACCATCCAGAAAACCTGTAAATACGGCAAGTTCCATGCCGAATTTGGCTGCAAGTTCGTCTAGCCTGCCCTCAATCCTGTTCTGATGGTTCTCCAGTATGTACCGGTAATTCTGCGTCTCCTTTTCAAGATAACCGTTCCAGAATTCATTATATTCATTCTGGGATCTCTTGCCTTCGGTCATTCCCTTCCACTGTTCATAAAGTCCCATATTGCCTACAGCTCCTCATAGAGTATTTTATTTTTAATAACAGACGTGTAATCTACTGCTATTATTTACCTTATTTCCATTTGTAAAAAATATATTCACGTATTCTTACAGGATATATTTTCAACTGAGTGTATTATAGCATGATTTGTTTAAAATCAAAACATCAGTAAAAAAGGACGGGGCTTTGATTTTAACGTATCAAAACACCCGCCCCCCATTGCGCGTTTATTTATTGCCGGGTCTTTGACAGTTAAATGAAGAAAAAATCCCTGAAAGCCTTGATATGGGCTTATTTTTTTGTCAAATTTCTCATTTTACTATAGCGCACTTTATCGCACTGTGTTATAATATAAGGGTAAGGAGGCGATAGTAATTGAGACTTAAGATAACCAAATCTAAAAATTCAGCTTCACTTTATGTGATCAAATCTGTCTACAATAGCAAAACACAATCGAATTCCTCCAAAATCGTTGAAAAACTTGGAACCGAATCTGAACTCCGCGAAAAACTTAACGGTGTAGATCCATATGACTGGGCAAATCAATATATCGCGGAACTGAACCGGAAAGAGAAAGAAGATAAACGGGATGTAATGGTGAAATACTCACCGTCCAAGTTGATCGACAGGGGCAGCCAACGTTCCTTCAACGGCGGTTACCTCTTTCTGCAGCAGCTTTACCACGGGCTTGGCCTCCAAAAAATTTGTGCAGAGATATCCCGGAAATACAAATTCACCTTCGATCTGAATTCCGTCCTCTCTAGACTACTCTACGCAAGGATTCTCTATCCTTCATCAAAACTGGCAACCTTCCAGCTCTCCACAAAATTTATTGAGCAGCCTGCCTTCGAACTCCAGCATATTTACAGGGCTCTCGAAGTCATCACCAAAGAGTCGGATTCCATACAATCCGCCCTGTACAACAATAGTATGAAGATCTCCAAAAGGAATACCGGTGTGCTGTATTACGACTGCACCAACTACTTCTTTGAAATCGAGCAGGAAGATGGGCTGAAACAGTATGGCCCATCCAAAGAGCACAAGCCAAACCCAATCGTTCAGATGGGGCTGTTCATGGACGGCGATGGCATTCCTTTAGCTTTCAGTATCAACAAAGGGAACACCAATGAGCAGCTGACGCTCAAACCCCTGGAAGAAAAAATCCTCTCCGATTTTGATCTTTCCAGATTCATTGTTTGCACGGATGCAGGTCTTGCCTCTGAGAGCAACCGCAAGTTCAACAACAAGGGAGAACGGGCATATATCACAACCCAGTCCATCAAAAAGTTGAAAGAGCACCTGAAAGAATGGGCTCTTGATCCAAAAGGCTGGTCACTTGACGAGGATAAAAAGGCCTATGATATCACTAAGCTTGATGAAGAAAAAGACAGAGAAAAGGTCTTTCACAAGGAACGTTGGATCAAAGAGAACGAACTAGAACAAAAAATCATCGTCACCTACTCCATCAAATACCGCGATTACCAGAGAAGCATCCGGAACTCTCAAGTGGAAAGGGCTCAAAAAGCAATTGATTCCAACCTCGGGAAGCTTAAGAAATGCAATCCTAATGATTACAAGAGGTTTATTGAGAAAGGCCACTGTACTGCGGATGGAGAGGTAGCCGATCAGGAATGGTACAGTATCAACATTGATCTTATTGCAAAAGAAGAAGCATTTGATGGATTCTATGCGGTGTGCACTAATCTGGAAGACGATGCTCCCGCAATCATCCAGGTAAACAAAAGACGCTGGGAGATCGAAGAGTGCTTTCGGATCATGAAGAGTGAATTTAAAGCCAGACCGGTATACCTGAGCCGGGATGACCGGATCGAAGCTCATTTCATGACGTGCTTCCTCTCCATGGTCATATACCGGCTTCTTGAAAAGAAGCTGAACGGAAAATTCACCTGCCAGGAGATCATTGCCGGGCTAAGAGAAATGGACTTCCTTGAAGTGAAAGGAGATGGTTACATCCCTTGCTATACCAGAACCGAATTTACCGATGCATTGCATGAAGCATTTGGTTTCCGCACAGATTACCAGATCGTCGGAAACAGCCAGATGAAAAATATTTTTAAACGCACAAAATCGTAAAAAGTACGCACTTTTCAATCAAATATCAAAAGCTTGGAACCCACTATTAACAATGGCTTCCAAGCTTTTTCTCTTTCCCAACTGTCAAAGACGGAATTATAAAACAGTTAACTTCTTACAGTCAAGTACTGAATTAGCAGAAAGAATTATTATAATAATTCTTTCCGGTGATACGGCCTTACGGCTATATGGTTATGCGACCCACCAGTTCCTCCAGTTCATTGAAATCCCTGATTCTGCGCTCGAGGCCGGCGTGTTTGTCGTACCGGTCGAGACATATCGTATACATTCCCAACTCAGCAGGCTTGATATAATCGTTGATATAGTCATCACCCACGAAAATTACCTGCTCCGGCTTGACTCCCGCCAGCTGCAGCGCCTTGCCGTAAATAGCGGGATGCGGCTTTATAACGCCCTCCTCGACCGATGTCACAACAAACTCGAATTGATTTCTGATCCCGGTAAGTTCAAGCAGTTCCTGTATACCACCCATAACCATGAAATTCGATACGACGCCCATACTAAGGAGCTTGCCCAATTTTGGGAGAGCGAGCCGGACGTCCTGCCGCAGGTAGCATACCGATTTGTATTTTTTCCAATAGTTATCGCGAAGTCTGTCTGCGGTGGCCTCCATCCTTCCATAACCAAGTTCTGACAGGCTTAATTTAATAAGCTGAAGGAAACGCAGTTTCATTTCATAGTCTGCATACTCGGGTAGCTGCGATGCGAGCTCCTTTTTTGACAGAATATAATACCGGTGGAACGCATCGAAATCCTCCCAAAGCTCCTCGACGCCGGAGCCTTCAAACGCCCAGGCGGCATAATCCCTGGAGGTCGGCAGCACATGGAGGTCGACCAGAGTTTCCATACAGTCAAAAAATATGTATTTGAAAATACTCATACAGCGGTTCCTTTCAAACTCGAGGACTATCAGCCAACCGTCTTTATTTCACTTTCTTTATCTTCTATACCTTGCCGTATAAACAGGCTATGCATTATAATATATCATACAGAAAAAACTCCTGCAGAATGCCTGCATGAAACAAAAGGAGATCATTACATGGGCACGGTCAAGGATTTTAAAAACATCACAAACTGGGACGAGTTGTTCGATATGACTAACGAATATCTCACTTTCCTGCTTGAGCAGCATCAGATAACCCACGAGCTTGTCATAAAAACCACCTACGACATTATAAAAAACGCAGGCTACAACTATTCCCACGACGACGTCGAGAAGGAATATTTCAGCGGATTTTGACCGGACCTTATTTGCCAGGAGTATAGCCCGGCTTCCTGTATAATGTTTCGGACTTGCCTACGATATCGGGCTCATAAACCTCTTTACCCCACTTCTCAGGCTCGTACTCCTCTATTGCGATCGATACGGAGCTCTCGTTCACTGAAAGGCTCTCTGTGATAGCCTTTGTGACCTTTTCAACCATATCCTTTTTCATATCTTCACTTCTGCCCTTGTACATTTTTACTATGATATGCGGCATGGAAATTACCTCCTCAGAATATTTGAAACAATTATATCATTACCGTGTATGCAATAAAACAAAAAGCTGTCTGCTTCCTGATTCGAAACGGCGACTTGTTGTTCGTCAGGTAATATGTTTTAACTCAGCTCCATTTTTAATAGTAAGTTGAAAAAAGATATGAAAAGACCCGAAATCATGCGAAATCGGGTCTTTTTTTATGGAGCCTGCGATGTGGTTCGAACACACAACCATTGCGTAATAATTAATTTGAACTTGTGTCTTCCCCTTTAATGGCGGCGTACCTTTATGCCAGCTACTTTTTCGTAGTATTTCATAATTGCGCTGTGGTCGCTCTGACCTTCGCCGTCCGAGTGAAGAGTCTGCAGCATTTGCATCACTTCTGCCGTAAGAGGAAGGGGCGAACCGTTGGCATATCCAGTTTCCAGAGCATTTGCCAGATCCTTTATATGCAGGTCGATTTTAAAACCCGGTTTAAAATTTCCGTCAAGGATCATCGGCGCTTTGGCATTCATGACTGTAGAGCCTGCAAGGCCGTTCTTTATGGCCTCAAACACCTTTTCGGGATCGGTGCCTGCGCGCTCGGCCAGCATAAGGCCCTCGCTGAGTGCGGTGATATTCAGTGCTACGATGATCTGATTCGTAAGCTTGCATGTATTTCCGCTTCCTATTGGTCCAACCAGGACCGCGGAAGATCCCAGCACCTTGAAAATAGGCATAGCCTCGTCAAAGTCGTCCTGCTCGCCGCCCACCATGATAGCAAGTGTCCCGTCGACAGCTTTCGGTTCGCCGCCGCTGACGGGCGCATCGATCATGCGGATGCCCTTCGGTTTTAGAACGGCCTGTATCTCCTGTGACGCACCGGGCGCTATGGAGCTCATGTCTATCAGTAGGGTACCTTTTGCTGCGTGCTCGGCAACGCCGTCTTTTCCAAGCACGACGGATTTTACATGCGGAGAGTTGGGAAGCATTGTTATAATAATCCCGCTTCCTTCCGTGACCTCCCTTATACTGCTGCAGGCGGTGGCGCCAAGAGCTGACACCGATTCAACCGCCGAGGTGACAAGATCGAAAACTTTCAATGAATAACCAGCTTTTATTAGGTTGCAGGCCATTGGCTTCCCCATGATGCCAAGGCCAATGAAACCGATATTCTTCATAATGCTATCCTTTCATGTAAATGAATTATATTGCATCAGCTTTACATAACTCCAGCACATAAAGCTTTAAAACCTATTGTTGCTGCGGACCAATCAGATTACTCCGTCCCAGGTGGAAACCTTTTCCTTCTTGATTTCTACTTCGTCGAACCAGCGGGTGGTTACGCACTTTGACTCAGTGTAGAAGCGGATAGCATCCTTGCCGTGGCAATGCAGATCGCCAAAGAAAGACTTCTTATGGCCGCAGAAGGGAAACACGCCCACGGGTACGGGGATACCCACGTTTACGCCTACCATGCCGCCATCAGTGCGCTTTACGAACTCACGCGCATAGTAACCGTTCTGGGTAAAGATCACCGAGCCATTGGCAAATGGGTTATTGTTCATGATCTCCAGACCCTCTTCAAAACTCTTAACTCTCTTCACGCAGAGCACGGGGCCAAATACCTCACGGTCGCCGATAGACATACCGGGCTTTACATCATCGAAGATGGTATGGCCTACATAGAAGCCGCTCTCGTAGCCTGGCACCGCGGCGTCGCGGCCGTCGAGCACCAGCTTGGCGCCCTCTTTGATACCTGTCTCGATCCAATTCAGTATGCTCTGCTTGTGCTCTTTGGAAACCACAGGGCCGAGGTTGGTGGACTTATCGTATGCAGGGCCGATCTTCTGCTGCTTGCACAGACGGATCAGTTCGGCGATCAGTTCATCGGCAATGCAATCCTCCACCACTATGGTGGGAAGTGCCATGCAGCGCTCACCGGCGCAGCCGAAAGCGGAGTTGATGATACCGGCGGCCGTACGGGTGATAGGCGCGTCTCGAAGTACGAGCGCGTGGTTTTTGGCTTCGCAAAGAGCCTGTACGCGCTTGCCGGCCTCCGCAGCGGTAGCATAAATATGCTGGCCTACGCTGGTAGAACCCACAAAGGTTATACCGCGAACATCGGGATTGGTGAGTAACAGCTCGGCTTCGTTACGAGAGCAGGTTACGATGTTAAAAACGCCATCCGGGAAAC
>Ga0207834_1000350_pt1 | contig 16707 bp, 14 predicted proteins | sample LuqExpMetagenom5_FD_187763 | JGI IMG/M metagenome (GOLD analysis project Ga0207834, IMG submission 187763) | Tropical forest soil microbial communities from Luquillo Experimental Forest, Puerto Rico - Sample 5 (SPAdes) | ecosystem: Environmental > Terrestrial > Soil > Tropical forest ...
ATCCTCGAAGCCTGGGCCACGAAAAAGCCCGAGGTCTTCCCGAATTACTTTGCCGGAAGCTGGGGGCCGGAGTGTTCCGACCATCTGCTCGAACGCGATGGCCGCGTCTGGCGCAACGATTTGGGCAAGCGGGGATAAGCTGCCGCCGCCATCAACAGAAAAGGGCACATCGTCTACACGATGTGCCCTTTTCTATTGACCCATGCCGGCGTCTTACCACATCCACAGTGCCCTCTGCAGCAGGGGCAGCAGAGCCGTGCGGACCTCTTCATAGATCCGCATGCGTTCCCACAGGAGAGGCGTGGTCTTTGCGGTAATCGCCTTGCGCAACACGATGTGTTCCGGATGGTGCTCGAAAAAATCTTTGGCCAGAGACTCTTTGCCGCGTAGGATCTGCAACTGCGAGCGCCGCGTGAGCCGCGTGGCTGAGCTGGCAAATCCGGCAATATCGCTCCAATAGCAGTTCAGATCGGCGCTGAAGGCATCGGTCGAAACCGAGCAGGCCTTTTTCAGGTAGCGACAATCTTCATACGGGAAGGCTCTCATCATCTGCAGTTCGTACGTTTGCTCGATCTCTTCCGGTGTCATCATGAACCTTTATTTTGCGCGATGACCAGGCGAAGGTTCTCGCTGGCCACCGTCGTTCAAAAAACTTTCGTTACTCCCGCACTATCTTTACAAAGATACCGTCCGGCAGCTCTCCGCTTAACAAGTGTACGACGCCATTCTTCACATAGCCTTCCAGAATCTGCTGGCGGGGCTGATCGGGCGTGGCTGGGCGTATTTGGGCAGGTCCGGTTGTCTCCAGCTTGCCATAAGGGCGGGCGGCCGGAGCGCGTAGGGTTCCCGGAGCACTGGGCGCGCTGTTTTTGCCCGCACTGCCAGAGCCGCTCGGCTTGCCCATGCCGCGATCCATGGCTTCGTTGGCCAGTTGATCGGCTTCTTTGTTGCCGGCGCGCAGGGTGTGGCGAATCTCGAAGCTTTCCAGTTGGCGCACCATCTTTTTGGCTTCGTCGTAAAGCGGCCGGATAGCCGGGCTCGACACCTTGTACTTGCCTTGCAGTTGCTTCACCATCAGTTCGGAATCAGAGACCACGCGCACCTGCCGGGCATTGTTCGCAATGGCCCAGCGCAGCACGGCCAAAAGACCGGAGTATTCCGCGTAGTTATTGGTCTGGATGCCCAGAAACTCGTTCAGGCGGGCCACGGTGCGGCCGTCGGGGCCCTCGACCACGGCACCGTAGCCGGAAGGGCCGGGATTGCCGCGCGAGCCTCCGTCGCAATGGGCCGTGTACCAGCCGGAAGACGAGCCAGAGGGAGAAGCGTCAAAAAGAGTGGGTGTCATCGTGTTCCAGTGTAAAGGGCGAGGGGGAGTTAAGTGCAGGTGCTAGGTTCTAGGTGCGAGGGACTAGGGGCGACGAGGTGCAAGGTGCGGGGGACTAGGGGTAGGGGCGAGGGGCTAGGTTCCTGTTCTGATATGGGACTGGATTCCTGGGGCTGGGGATAACATCTTATGCTGCGGAACCGGGCCGGGCTCACCAAATAGAACCCCGGCGCGTCTATGGGAACACGGGGCCTCTCGAGCTCGGGGAGCATGGATTGAATGGCTACGGACGTGGCAGAATGCCCGATTTCCGCGATGCAGAAGCCGGCACCTTTCGTCTGGCATGGCCGGAGGGTAGAATCCTCAGCAGGTATGGCAGCGACGAGAGCGATGGACGAAACCGGCGGTAAGTTGAGCGCCGAGGAACGTGAACGGCAGCTAATGCGCGCGCAGGAAGCGGAACTGATCCGTGCGGCACAGGCTGGTTCGCGGACGGCCTTTGACGCCTTGGTGCGTCAGTACGAGCATCAGGTGCTGCGTCTGGCTCTGCATCTGACGGGCTCGGAGCATGAGGCGGAAGACATCTATCAGGAGGCCTTTTTGAAGGCTTTCCGGTATCTGGGGAACTTCCGGTTTGAGTGCTCGTTCTACACCTGGATCTACCGGATTGTGACCAATCTGTGCCTGGACCAGATGCGGCGCAGGAAGACCCGGCGTGAAGATGCCGCGGTGATTGTGGATCACTCGGGCGACGAGATCGATGTGCTGGCGGCGGTCAGCGACAACCGGTCGTTCTCCAACCCGGCCCGCGAGCTGGAGCGCAAGGCGCTCGGCGAACGGATTGCGGCGGCGCTGGAAAAGCTGACCCCGCGGGAAAAGATGGTTTTTGAACTCAAGCATTATCAGGGACTCAGGTTGCGCACCATCGGCGAAATGCTGAATACGACCGAGGAGACAGCGAAAAACACGCTGTTCCGTGCCACCAAGAAGCTGAGAGCCCAGTTAGCTGAGTTGCGTTAAGGCGGTAAGCGGCCCTGATGGGCATGTTGAACAGGTAACAAGTTGAACCCACTGCAGGACTTTTGGATTGAGGCTGGAAGGACGTACCACGATGAACTGCGAAGTCGCACATGAACGGATCGTGCTAGCCGTCTGGGGCGAGCTGGCGGACGAGCAGGTGCATGAACTGGAAAGGCACCTTGCGATATGCCCGGAATGCGGGCGTGAACGGGAACACGTGAAGGCATTGCAGACGCTGGCCAGCGCCCATGCCGTCCTGGAACCCGATGCCAATCTCGTGGCGCGGGCGCATATGCGCCTGGACGAGGCATTGGATGCCTTGCCGGCCAAAAGCTTTGTGGAGCAGCTTCTGGCGCGGCTCAGCGGTGGCTTCAATGGTCTCAAAGCCGCTCCACTGGCGGCTGCCCTGTTGCTGGTGGCTGGCGTTTGCGGCGGGGCCGCTGGCGGCTATCAGATGGCCGTTCATCGCATCGCGCATGCAGCTCCCACGCAGCCTGCCGCTTTACAGATGGCGGCTCTTCCTCAGGAGTCCAATCCGGCCATCAAGCCGATTCAGTCGGCTGCCACGCCGGAGATGGACAAGGTCGCCAACATCTCGGAGATTGTGGAAGTGCCCAATAGCCGTATGGTTGAGGTGCGCTACAACCAGATGGTTCCGCAGCAGGTGCGCGGTTCGCTGGACGATCCAGCCATTCAGCGTCTGGTGACGCTGGGCAGCCAGCGCGCGGCTTCCGACGGGGTGCGCTACAACAGCGTTGGCCTGCTGGCCGCGGAGTGCCGGGCCGGCCGGGGATGCAATGCGCCGGGTGTGCGGAATGCGCTCATGATGGCTCTGCGCTACGGACAGGACGAACAGGTGCGGGAGAAGGCTCTGGTGGGGCTGGAGCCGCTGGTGGCGCAGGATATCCAGGTGCGCAATGCCATTCTGGAGACGCTGATGAACGATTCCGATCCGCGCATCCGCACCATTTCGATCAGCATACTGGAGCCGGTGGAGGGTGACACCAGCGTGCGCGAGGTGCTGTATACCGTGTCCACGCAGGATGAGAATCCACAGATTCGCGATGTTTCCCGCCAGGTGCTGAACCGCCTGCCGGAAATTCAGTAAGAGTCGTTTTCACGGGCCGGAAGCGACGCACGACCAGAGCGCTCTGCCCACTGTTATCACGGAGAAGGACCATGAAGTACTTGTTGAGGCCCATAGCAGCGAAGAAAGGATGGTTGGCCACAGGTTTGCTGGCAGCCTGCGCACTGTGCGCAACTGCGCAACAAGCGGACCTGCGCGTGACCCTGAGCGGCCCCATGTTGTTGATGGGCAACTCACAGGGCTACCTGGGCGTTGATCTGGGCGATGTGGATGCGCAGAAGGCCACATTGCTCAAGCTCAAGGAGGCGCGTGGCGCCATCATCACCCTCATTGACCACGATGCTCCCGCGGGCAAGGTAGGTTTGCGCGTGAACGATGTGGTGCTGGAGATGAATGGCCAGCCTGTGGATAGCGCCGATCAGCTTCGTCGCCTGTTGCGGGAAACGCCCTCAGGGCGCAAGGTGAGCCTGCTGGTTAGCCGCGATGGCAATACCCAGACCCTGGCCGTGGAACTGGCCGACCGCAAGGCCATCGAGCATGAGGCCTGGGACCACATCGACAAAAGCAGTGACCGTACCTATCCCGGCCCAGGCATGGGGATTCTTGCCGGTGGCGCCGGTATGGGCGATGCGCCGGTATCGAGCGGTTGGCACCTTCCCTTTTTTGGACCCAGCTTCAATGTGGGCGTTGTGGTTGAGCCTTTGAACCGGCAGATGGCGGAGGTTCTGGGCGTCAAAAGTGGTTTGATGATCAAGCAGGTAACCCATCGCAGCTCCGCCTCGGTGGCCGGACTGAAGGCTTTGGATGTGATTCTCAAAGTGGGGAACGAACCGGTTTCCACCATGTCCGGATGGGATCGCGCCATGCGTTCCAATCAGGGCAAAAGCGTGCAGGTCACCATTCTGCGCGACAAGAAGCAGCAGACGGTAACGCTGGCGGTGGATAGCAAGCGGCACGGTTGATTCTGATCGCGCCGGGAGGCAGACCAAGGGCGGAGAGCGCAAGTCTCTCCGCCCTTGGTGTTTCTTCCGCCGCATTGGCCGGCAGGACGATTCTGGACAGGCGCGGAGCCCGGCGGCTGTGATTCAATAAGAGAGATGGCGATTCCCCGTAGAGCAACACTGCATGGCCGCTGGACCTGGGCCAAGCGCAAATTCAGAGAGTACAGCATGGTGGTGCGGGCCCTGGCCGACACCTCGCACCCGGTTCTGGTGCAGATTGTGCCCGCCCGGTTCTGCAACCTGAGCTGCGAATATTGCAACGAGTACGACAAGGTTTCACCTCCCGTGCCAACCGACGAGATGCTGCGTCGCATCGATCACCTGGCGCGGCTTGGTACGGCCATGGTGGGCATCAGTGGCGGTGAGCCGCTGACGCATCCGGATCTGGACGAGATCATCCGCCGCATCCGCAAGCACGGCATGATTGCCGGCATGATCACCAACGGCTATCTGCTGATGCCCGATCGGATTGAGCGGTTGAACCGTGCCGGACTCGATCACATGCAGATCTCGATCGACAATATCCAGCCCGACGAGGTTTCCAAGAAGAGCCTCAAGACGCTGGACAAAAAGCTGCAGATGCTGGCCGACTACGCCGAATTTCATGTGAACATCAACTCGGTGGTGGGCGGCGGCATTGCCAATCCGCAGGACGCGCTCACGGTCAGCAAGCGCGCCATCGAGCTGGGTTTCGAGTCGACGGTGGGCATCATCCACGACGGCAGCGGGCAGTTGAAGCCGCTCCAGCCGGAAGAGGCTGAGGTCTTCTACAAGATTGCCAACCGCAAAAAGTCCAATTACGCGCAGTTCGACAAGTTCCAGGACGCTATTGTGCAAGGGGTGCCCAACAAGTGGCGCTGCCGCGCCGGTGCACGTTACATCTACGTGTGCGAAGACGGCCTGGTGCACTATTGCTCGCAGCAGCGTGGTTTCCCGGGCGTTCCTTTGGCGGACTACACCACCGCGGACGTGCAGCGCGAGTTCACCACCGGCAAGGACTGTTCGCCCAATTGCACCATCGGGTGCGTGCACCGCATCAGCCACATCGATTATTGGCGTGCGCCGCAAACCCGCATGGTTTCGCCCGGCGTGCATACCACGGCAGGCGAAACGCTGGTGCAGATCAAGTAAGCGGACTTCATGCAGAACAAAAACGGCGTCCTTGCGGACGCCGTTTTTGTTATTGCGGGAAAACAGAGAGCCTACCGGCCGCGCGTGTCGGACAGGGCCTGGTCGATCAACTGATAGAGCCGGCTGCGATCCAGCACCTCAATAAACGGCGCGCCCTTGGAGTTGGCCGTGACCACCCAGATGGTGGGCGTGTGCTCAATGCCGATGCGCTGGCCGAGAGCGTAATCGGCCTTCACCAGGCCGGCCAGCTTGCCCTGCGGATCCATGGCAAACGGGAGCTGCAGCTTGTGTGCCTGGGCGAACTGCTGCGTCTTCTGCGTCAACTGGCCGGGGGTTTCGATGGCGCGCTGATTGGCAAAGATGTAGTCGCGGTATTCGTCGCCGAGCATCTTGCTCTTGGTATCGAACCAGCGGGCATTCACCGCGGCCTGGAAGCTCCAGTTGTGCATGGCCAGCGGGAAATCGTGGCGCACCAGGGGAATCTTGTACTTGGCGGCAGCTTCGCGGAGCAGCGGCGCGGCATTGGCGCAGTCCGGGCACTCCATATCGGCAAACTCAAGAATGGCAACGCGGCTGCCAGCCGGGGGACGCAGGGCAGAGCTGTCATGGACCCGGGTTCCCTGGGCCTGGGCCGGCAAAGCCGCCAGGGCAAAGGCGGCGCAGGCAACTACCGACGCTAGGCCGGCGCGACGAAGATAGGCGGTGAGGTTTTCTGACATGATTTTTGGACGACTCCAGGTTTCAAGAGTAACGGTAGAGTTGGGCTTGCTCAATGAAAAGTCTTGCTCAGTGGCTTTGCGTGTTGCCGAAGGCCTGTTCGATCAGCAAAAACAGGCGGCTGCGATCAATGACCTCGATGAAAGGGGTGCTTTTGGCGCGCGAAGATACCACCCAGATGGTGGGCGTATGCTCCACGCCGATGCGCTGACCCAAGGCATAGTCGGCTTTCACTGTGTCGGCCAGCTTGCCCTGCGGGTCGGGATTGGCCGGAAAGGTCAGTTTGTGGCTGCTGGCAAAGGTTTGCGTGGTGCTTGCCAAGAGTTCAGAGGACTTGATTTCCTGCTGATGCGCGAAGATGTAGTCGCGGTACTCGTCGCCGAGCGTCTTGGCCTTGGTGTCGAACCAGCGGGCATTGACCGCGGCCTGGAAGCTCCAGCTATGGAAGGGCAGCGGAAAGTCGTGGCGAACCAAAGGAATCTTGTACTTAGCCGCGGCTTCGCGCACCATGGGCGCGGCATCGGCGCAGTCTGGGCACTGCAGATCGACAAATTCGATGATGGCTACCTGGCTGCCAGCCGGCGGGCGAAGCGCTGACGGGTCCTGCACCGTGGTGGTGGCAGGAGGGCCAAACTGTGCCTGCGCAGATTCCGGGGCCAGAAGCAGAGATGCCAAAGCCAAAGCTGCGGTACAAGCAGCCAAGCGAACTCGATTATGGCGGGCAGAGATCACGAACATAGCGGTTGGACGGCTCCCTGACATCATTGTAACGAGATGCGAGAGAACGGCAAGCCTGCGCAGGCCCAGTGGGGATTCAGGCACGCGGATCCGGATCGTGGTTCCGCTCCTGGCGGCGAGCCGCCATCCAGGTGCGCCAACGGTAATCGGCGTAAATAGTTCCAACCACTACCGCAACGGCTAGAAGGGCGAGCAGAAGCTTCATCGAAGCTAGTGTACGCCGAACGGGGAAGTGCATGGAGCCAAGCGGGGCTTAACCCCGCTTGCTTTGCTCTTTCCGGGTCCGTGGCGGCTCACGCCTCTGGCTTCATCGCGTACCGACTACGCTTTCCACTTGATATTGCAGCCAACCGAGGGCCTCTGATCCGTGGGAACCTTCTGGTTGCTCAACATCAGGTCGATGGAGAAGCGCAGATCCTCACCGCTGACCGGAATGCCATTGCCCGGGCGGCTGGAGTCGTACTCCCCGCGATACACCAGCTTCAAGTCCTCGTCGAACAAATAGATGTCGGGAGTGCAGGCTGCCGTGTAGGCTTTGGCCACTTCCTGTGTGGCATCGTAAAGGTAGGGGAACTGGAAGCCGTTGGCTTCAGCCTGTGCCTTCATGCCTTCAGGACCGTCGGTGGGGTGGGTGGAGACGTCGTTGGAGCTGATGGCGACGATCCCAAGAGAAGCTTCGGCATAGTGTGCGCTTAATTCGCCCAGGCTCTTCTCAATGTGCTTCACGTAAGGGCAATGCGGGCAGATGAACAGCACCAGCAGGCCCTTGTAGCCTTTGAAGTCGTTGCGGCTTACCGTTCTGCCGCTCACCACGTCGGTCAGCGAAAAGTCGGGTGCGGTGGTTCCCAGTTCCAGCATTGTCGATTCGGTTAGAGCCATTCGACATTTCTCCTTTACGCGATCTCCGGTAGAAAATCTCGCTGTATCCCCTCATCGGCTCAGCAGCTCAAGGCATCGGAAACTCTAGTAACGTGAAAGAGTTTCATTTTGTGGTTACACTTAGTGGCCATTTAAGACTGGAGCAGGCCTAAAACAAGCCTGGCTGTCTGCCCGGCATGGACAGGCCGAAATGTTCGTAGGCCAGACGGGTGGCCACACGCCCTCGCGGGGTGCGATCCAGAAATCCGATCTGGATCAGGAACGGCTCATACACCTCTTCGAGTGCGTCTTCTTCCTCTGCCAGGGTTGCCGCCAGAGTTCCCAGGCCGACGGGGCCGCCGTCATATTTTTCGATGATGGTCTTCAGCAAGCGCCGGTCAATTTCGTCAAAGCCGTGTGCATCCACTTCCAGCATGGTGAGAGCGGCGTTGGCAGTGGGACGGTCGATGGTGCCGGTGCCGCGCACCTGAGCGTAGTCGCGTACACGCCGCAGCAAACGGTTGGCGATACGTGGTGTGCCACGCGAGCGCAGCGCAATCTCCGATGCGCCGTCCGGATCAATGGGCACGCCCAGCACTTCCGCCGAGCGTTCCACAATGATCTTCAAATCTTCTTCGGTGTAGAACTCCAGCCGCAGCAGGATGCCGAAGCGCGCCCGCAAGGGCGAACTCAACAGGCCGGGCCGCGTGGTGGCGCCCACAAAGGTGAACGGCTTCAGTTCCATCACATGGGTGCGGGCCGCCGGGCCCTGGCCGATGATGATGTCCAGTTGATAGTCTTCCAGCGCGGTGTAGAGCTTTTCTTCCAGCACCGGCTGCATGCGGTGGATCTCGTCCAGAAATAGAACTTGTTTTTCGCGCAGGTTGGTCAGGATGGCCGTCAGATCGCCCTGGATGGTGAGGGCCGGTCCCGAGGTCTGCTGAAAGCCCACGCCCAGTTCATTGGCGATGATGGTGGCCAGGGTGGTTTTGCCCAATCCCGGAGGGCCGAACAACAGCACGTGGTCCAGCGCTTCGCCGCGCGTCTTGGCGGCCTCCAGCGCGATGGCCAGTTGCTCCTTGGCCTTTGCCTGCCCGATGAACTCTCCGAGCCAGCGCGGACGCAGCTTCAGCTCGAAATTCTGTTCTTCATCGGCGCGCGCCGCGCTCACCAGCCGTTCCGGATCGTTTCCCTTTTTGATCGCCATGCTGACCTGAAGTGTAGCGGCTCAGGGGGGCCCAGGCAAAGCATTGCATGCAGCGTACCGCTTCGCGCCTGTTGAGGAAGGCTCTTGTACGGCCTTTCGGCGTACGCGGAGCCTCCTACTAGCAGACCCAATGTGCTTAAGCTCTCAATTCCCCTAGTCCCTTAGTCCCTCAGTTCATCAATGCAGCGCGGGCTTCTGCGCCTTGAGCCAGGCCAGAAGGGCTTCGGGATCGTCGCTGATGATGGCGTCCACCTTGGCATCGGCCAGCTTCTGCCACTGTTCGGGCGTGTTGGCTGTCCAGGGCACAACCTGCACGCCGGCTTTGTGCGCCGCCTCCACCTGGGCGGGCGTTACCAGCCGCCACTCGGGACTGATGATTTCCGCGCCGGTTACCTGGTGAATGTGGACAAAGTCCTTGCTGGGATCGGTAATGCCGTTGGCCGCATCGCCAGCGGAAAGATTCAGCAATGCCGAAAGGCGGATCTTTGGATCCTGCTTGCGCATTTCAATGAGCGTTCGGTAGTCGAAGCTCTGCAGAATGATGCGCGATTCGTCGGCATGGTGGCGATGGATGGCGTCCACAATCAGCCGCACAAACTCTGCCGGCTCCGGCGCAAACTCTGGATGGCTGGGGAAGATCTTGGTTTCCACATTGAGCTGAACATGGTTGCCCTGCATCAGGTCCAGCACCTGGTCGAAGGTGGCCACATGCGTGCCCGGCACCTGGACTTGCTTGGGGAAATCGATCAGCGAGCCCACGCCGCAATCGAACTGCTCCACTTCCGCCAAGGTAAGCGAATGGATGGTGGTGCGGGCCGGATACTCGGGGCCTTTGCAGAAGCGCTCGTGGCCCTTGGCCATGGCGTCCTGCACAATGAACGGGCTGTGTGAAACCACCAGCACGTTATCTCTGGTGACGGCCAGATCCAGCTCCAGCACATCCACGCCATGCTCCAGTGCATAGCGGAAGGCCGGGAGCGTGTTCTCCGGCCGTGTGGCCCGCGAACCCCTGTGGCCATGCACCAGAATCTTTGCCGGAGCCGTCAGTTGCCCCCAGCTCACGGCTGGCGCAATGCCGCACAGCGCCAGCCCCGCCGCTACAATACCTGTCCTGCACACGCGATCCAACATGCCCAACAGTCTACTGCGCCGGTGTGACAGGTAGATTTGCGCAAGAAGAATTTTTTGCGTGCGCCATCAGGCCGGCGTCTGCACCTTGGGCCAGTAGCGGAAGTTGCGGAAGGTGGCCTGCCCCTGGCCGCAGGCATAAAGCGCGGGGCGCACGTCCAGGAAGCCGCCCAGCGTATTGTGCTGCATGCCGCTAATTTCGGTGGTGGATTCAAAACGCTTCCAGGGTTGGCCATCGAGCCGGTAGTAGAAGTCCACTTCCTGCCGGTCATTGACAATCCGCAGCGTGGCGCGTGTTGCGCTTGCCTTTACCGGGCTCTTGAAGGAGTACACCGGGGAGATTACTGCCAGGCCTTTGGAGTTGAACTCGATTCCCGTCAGGTTCGTCGGCTTGTAGAAGAGCAACAGCCCAGCCTCGCAGCCTTCGCTAATCTCTACATCAATCTCAACCGTGTAGCTGTGTCCGCCCACGGGTACGGTGAGTGGGCCCGATTCGCCTGGCTTGGCGCCCTTGGCCTGCAGCACCAGCGCTCCGTTGCCCAGCTTGTACCGCGCAGGATCGTGCTCATGCCAGAAGCCCCACTGCAGGCCCAGTTCCGGCGAATGGAAATCGTCAGAGGGATCGGCAAAAGGCTGCTGAATGGTGCCTGGAACCGGCATGGGCAGCGCGTCTTCGAGCGACACGCCGGCGGGTACGCGGAACCAGCCATCCGGCGTCCACTCTACCGGCACCAGCAGCGTTTGCCGGCCCAGCGAGCGGTAATCCTTTTCGTAGGCATGCACGGTCATGTACCAGCGGCCGTCCGGGGTATCCACCAGGCGGCCATGCCCAGCGGAGATCCACCGCTCTTCGCGCGAGGCGGTGTGCACAATCGGGTTATACGGCGAGTACTCCCATGGCCCTTCCATGCTGCGGCTGCGCGCTGAAACCACCATGTGGCTGGTTGCGGGGCCGGCTGTTCCACCCTCGGCTACATTCAGATAGAACCATCCGTTACGCTCCAATATTTTGGGCGCTTCCAGGCAGGTGCATTCCATGTGGATCTGCGCCGGCACCGGCCATGCTTCGAAGACCTTGCGGGGCGGCGTCTTCACGCTCAGCCCGTCCGGCGTCAGTTCTGCCATCATGCCCGCAGCCATGTGCAGGAATACCCGTTCCTGCTGCTCGCCAATGGCTGGATCGATGGCGTGTATGCCCAGGCTCACCGGCTCACTCCATGGGCCTTCGATCTTGTCGGCATGCACCACAGTCAACACGCCGCTCGACGGATAGTAAATGTGGAACCGTCCGTTCAGCCGGCAGAGGTAGGGCGCATACACCACGCCGTGATAGCCCTGCAGCGCCGTGGCAATGGGCTTCCAGTTCACCAGGTCGCGCGAATGCCAGATGAGCAGACCGGGCGCATAGTCAAAACTGGAGTGCGTCAGGTAATAGTCATTGCCCACGCGCAACGGGCTGGCATCCGGCCGGTCGCCGCCCAGAATCGGGTTGCGGAAGGTGCCCCCTGGTTCTGCCATCGACACGCGGCTCGCCGCCGCCCAACCCAGCGCGCTGAGGGCGCTGGCGTTCACAAATTCTCGCCGGTTCATCATGATTTGCTCATCATAGAAAGCGCTTTCCATTTCCGTCAAAGAACTTTTGCTGCCGGAGTGCGGGGATTCCAACCCTTGGTATAACGATTTTCTTAAAGAGGGAAATGGGACGCTGGCGGCGTTCCTGCGGCTGCCCGGCAAGTCCGGACCCGCAGTGCATTTACACTAAAAGAGGCTCCTTTCTTCTTCCATGACGCATGAGTCTCTTACCGCCGGATGCACAGATTCCCACCTGCCCCAGGGTGCATTGACTCCGTCTTTTCCCCGTAAAGGCAGCCTGCGTCGCTTTCGTTTCAACTTGCCGCAACGCATTGCCGCCGGTTTGCTGTTCTGCCTGTTGGCGCAGGGTCTATGGGCCATTGCGCACAGTCGCGCGCTACCCGGAAGCGGCGTAGCGGGGGATGCAGCATCGGGCAGTTTGCAGAAGGGTGTTCTGGCTTACCAGTTGGCTAATATGGCCAGTGTGCTGGCGCCGCAAGCGGCGGGCAACTGGGCGCAGCGTTTGCCGTTCTTGGCTGCTGCCTGTGTCCTGGGCGGCGCGCTCTGGTGGGTCACACGACGGCAGTTTGGCAATCTGGGAGGCTACACCGCCCTGGCGCTCTACTGCTTTTCGCCCGCGATTATCCGGGCCGCAGTAACGCCGGCAGCGGAGATTCTGGCTGCGTTGGGCGTTTATGCTGGCATCTATACCGCCATTGGCGTGGCGCATGCCATGCAGGGACCGCGCCGCAAGTGGAAGCCGCGCTTGGTGCTGCTGGCGTTGGCGCTCGGGCTGGCTGCCGCTGCGCAGCCCGCTGCGCTGCTGGTTACGCTGCTGCTTGGTTTTGGCTTTATGCGGTGGATTGCAGAAGGTCGTCGCGCATTGCTGCTGCCGCTTTTGCTGCTCACCACCGTAGGTGCACTGGGGTTGCTGTTTGTTTCCTGCGGCTTCTCTTCGCAGACGTTGCTTCTGCACCTCTCCATACTTGCCTCCCGACCGGGCTTCCACACGGAGGGGCTGGCCGGGCTGCTTGGTTTCGGGCATGTTGGTCTGGGAATTGCCGCAGTTGCAGGGCTAGCGCTTTACGCCACGCAGCGCCGCTCGCGCTTCTTTGGCAACACGGTGCCGCTCGTGTCTGTGGGTGTTCTGGTTTTGTTGGCGGAGACGGGAACGGCTGCAGGAGCGTTGCTGTGGAGCCTGCCTTTTCTGTTCACCTTCATCGCCGGAACCTTTGCCGATGCGTATGAAAGTGCGCGACCCAAATTGGCTCTCGTGGCTGGCGGAGTGATCGTCCTGCTGCAGGCGGCGATCTGTATCGTCAGTTAGCCGGGGATTTTAGAGCCGGCAGCGAGGCAAATTCAGCTCCCTTTTTAAGGCGGCGAGGTAGACAAGGAGAGCCTGGCTTCGCCTGCTGGGACGGCTTCTGCCCGGTGATAAAGTGGTAACGATTTATTTTCCTTGTAAATTACAGCAAAACAAGAACTTATTCAGCGTAATTCGCCTTGTGGAATCCCCGTCCCGAAGCGTAAAATAACAACTAAAGCTCCCTGGACCCGGCTATCTTCCGGTTCTCAGTTCGCGCCCTCCCGTGGAGCTCTACGACTATCATGGCAGACGACAAGACCCCCCAGCTTCCACTCGAAGGCGGCATTCCGCCCAACTCGAACCTCATCCCGATCAACATCGAAGAGGAGATGCGCCGTTCGTATCTCGACTACTCGATGTCGGTGATCATTGGCCGTGCGCTGCCCGATGTGCGCGATGGCCTGAAGCCCGTGCATCGCCGTGTGCTTTACACCATGAGCGAGATGGGTCTTGAGCACAACAAGAAGTACACCAAGTGCGCCAAGGTAGTCGGTCAGGCCATGGGTGTTTATCACCCTCACGGCGATTCGGCGATCTATGACACGCTGGTGCGTATGGCGCAGCCCTTTTCGCTTCGCTATCCGCTGGTCGATGGTCAGGGCAACTTCGGTTCGGTTGACGGCGATCCGCCGGCGGCCATGCGTTATACCGAGTGCCGCATGGAGCGCATCTCCGGCGAACTCATGGCCGATATCGAGATGGAGACCGTCGACATGGTCCCCAACTACGATGAGTCCACACTGGAACCCGCGGTGATGCCCAGCCGCATTCCGAACCTGATCGTCAACGGTTCAAGCGGTATCGCGGTCGGCATGGCCACCAATATTCCGCCGCACAATCTGACGGAAGTGATCAATGCCGCTATTGAGCTGATCAATACGCCGGCAGCCGACGACCGCGTTACCGCTCTTGGTATTGTGCTCAAGCACGTGCAGGGACCGGACTTCCCCACCGGCGCCTTCATCTATGGCCGTGCCGGTATTGCGCAGGCCTACAAGACCGGCCGTGGCCGCTTCATGATGCGCGCCCGGGTGGCCACCGAGAATATCACCAAGGAAAAGCAGGCCATCGTTGTCACCGAGATCCCGTATCAGGTGAACAAGTCCAGGCTCATCGAGCGCATCGCGGAGCTGGCCAACGAAAAGATCATCGATGAAATTAGCGACGTGCGCGATGAAAGCGATCGCGACGGCATGCGCATCGTCATCGAGCTCAAGCGTGGCGCGCAACCTGAGATCGTTCTGAACCAGCTCTTCAAGCACACCTCCATGCAGGAGAGCTTCTCCATGATCTTTCTGGCCGTGGTCAACGGCCAGCCTCGCGAACTTGGCCTCGATCAGGCCATCCGCTGCTTCATCGACCACCGCGTCGACGTGGTCCAGCGCCGCACCGTATTCCTGCTGCGCAAGGCCCGCGAGCGCGAGCACATCTTGGAAGGCTACAAGATCGCGCTCGATAACCTGGACACGGTCATCAAGATCATTCGTGGATCGGGTTCGCGCGCGGAAGCCCGCGAGAATTTGTACACCTGGGGCAAGGGCAAGGAAATCGTCATCAACCTTGATCGCCAGCGCCTGCCGCATGAAGAAAGCGGCCTCACGCTGCGCCAGGTGGATGCCATCCTCGAATTGCAGCTCTATCGCCTCACCCAACTCTCGGTGGATGAAATCCTGAAGGAGTTGGAAGAGATCCGCAAGCGCATTGCCGAGTACGAAGAGATTCTGGCCTCGGATGCCAAGCTGCGCGCCGTTATCGTCAAGGAACTGGAAGAAATTCGCGACCGTTACGGCGATGATCGCCGCACCCAGTTGGTGGATGAGTCGGTTGAGTTGCAGCTCGAAGACCTCATTGCCGATGAGCAGGTGGCCGTCACCGTCAGCCATCAGGGCTATCTGAAGCGCACGCCCATCAGCACCTATCGCCAGCAACGCCGTGGCGGCACAGGCCGCATGGGCATGAAGACGCGCGAAGAGGATTTTGTTGCCCAGCTCATTGTGGATTCCACGCACGCTTATCTGCTCTGCTTTACCAACACCGGCCGTGTGTACTGGCTCAAGGTCTACGAGATTCCCGACGTGGGCGCAGCCGGCAAGGGTAAGAGCATGCAGAGCCTGCTCAATCTGCAGCCCGGCGAGAATGTGCGTACCATCCTCCCTGTCCGCGATCTGGAAGAGGAAGGCAAGTACATCTTTTTCGCCACCCAGCATGGCACGGTCAAGAAGACGCCGCTCAAGGACTTCTCCAATGTGATGGCGCGCGGCATCATTGCCATTGCCATCGACAAGGACGACGAGCTGGTTTATGCCGGCATTACCAACGGCAAGCAGACCATCTTCCTGGCTACCCGCGAGGGCATGGCCATCCGCTTCGACGAGGAGTACGATGCGGAGCGCTCCGGCGCTGGTCTTCGTCCCATGGGGCGTAATGCGGGCGGCAATCGCGGCATCTCCCTCAAGAAGGGCGACTACGTGATTGGCGCGGCTATCACCAACTCCGACGCCATGCGGGAAGGGGAGCGCGACGCCTGTGCTGTGAACCTGAACCAGACGGACAAGCTCACTACGTTGCGCAAGACCTTGACCGATGCGGAAGCCGCTTTGGCCCAGGCCCGCGTGGACTACCGCGACAAGAAGGTCCAGGCCGATGTTGTGACCGCTGCCGAAAAGGTTCTGCAGCACGCTGACAAGGCGCTCAAGGAATTCGATGAGAAGCTGGGCGTTACCCAGCAGTTGATTCTCACCGTTACCGAAAACGGCTTTGGCAAGCGCACCGATGTGGACGAATATCGCCTGACATCGCGCGGCGCGCAGGGCGTGATCAATCTCAAGGCAACTCCCAAGGTGGGCAAGACCACGGCAATTCTGCTGGTGAATGAGACGAGCGAGATGATGGCCATCAGCCAGTTCGGCAAAATCATCCGCATCGATACCAAGCAGATTCGCGCTGCCGGCCGCGCCACCCAGGGCGTCCGCTTGCTCAACCTGGAAGAGGCCGACAAGGTGGCCGCCGCCGTTATCATTCCGCCCGATGAACTCGAGAAGGAAAAGGACGACGAGCCCACACTGCTGTAAGCGGACCAGGAACCCCGCAACCAACGAGCCCCGCCCTCCATCGGAGAGTGGGGTTCGTGCTTTGCACGCGTTGTAGTTGTGATCTGGCGATGACAGGGATAGGCTAAAATTCAGGCACATAGCCCTGACCGGTTGAAGGACGTTCCGCTTAAATGGCAAATGACCAGCGAAAGCTTCGCAGAGTTCAAATTGCGCAACTCGCCGAGTCTCCTGAAGGCCGGGAGAAGATCGTGGCGCATCTGCAACATATTGTGGAGGGGCCGGCCTTCCGGGGAAGCCAGCGTAGCGAGCAGTTTCTGCGCTATATCGTCGAACAGTCGATTGCCAGGCATTTTGATCTGTTGAAGGAACGGATGATCGGGGTCGAGCTGTTCGGCCGTTCACCTAGCTACGACACGGGCGAAGATGCAATTGTGCGCGTGACGGCCAGCGATGTGCGCCGGCGCTTGCTGCAGCATTATGGGAAGTATGGCAGCGAGGCTCCCTT
>Ga0207834_1000352_pt1 | contig 16646 bp, 13 predicted proteins | sample LuqExpMetagenom5_FD_187763 | JGI IMG/M metagenome (GOLD analysis project Ga0207834, IMG submission 187763) | Tropical forest soil microbial communities from Luquillo Experimental Forest, Puerto Rico - Sample 5 (SPAdes) | ecosystem: Environmental > Terrestrial > Soil > Tropical forest ...
ACCTTATCCAATGGGGAAGTAATCCAGATACATTATTTAACACCGAATCCCTATTCGAGGCCTCAGACGAAGCTTCGGAGGGTGAAGGGAGTTGTCGTTCATTATACGGCTAATCCTGGAACCTCAGCTGATAATAACCGCAGTTATTTTGAAGGGTTAAAGACAAAGAAGACAACTTATGCCAGCAGTCATTTTATTATCGGACTGGAAGGGGAAGTTATTCAATGCATCCCTTTAACCGAAGAATCCTATGCTTCCAATGACCGTAACAATGATACGATTTCCATTGAATGCTGCCATCCGGACGAAACGGGAGCCTTCAACCAGGAAACCTATGATTCTTTGGTAGCTCTGACTGCAGCCCTGTGCATCGAATACAATCTGGAAAGTGAGGATGTCATCCGGCATTACGATGTAACCGGCAAGTTATGTCCTCTCTATTATGTGGAACACGAAGACGCCTGGATCACCTTTAAATCAGACGTAATGAATAAAGTAGAAACCCTCAGAAATACAGCTGATAACATTACTGGGATCGGTGAGAATAAACCAAATTCGAAACAGTAGAGTGGCTGAAAGGGCGATAACGAGCAGGAGCATCTGCAAATGTGTTCCGTCAGAGAGGACGGCGGGCTATAATGTAAGCCTCAGATTGACATAACGATTTATGTGTCAAATCTGAGGCTTACATTATAGCCCGCTGTCCTAGCGTCGGAATACATGCAGACGCTCCTGCTCGTTATCGTACTTTCAGCCATCCACACACTATTCGCTTTATTCCGCTGCATTCTTCGCTTTATCCCGGATTCTGATCAGTGAATAGATGGTTTCCCCAATAAATCCAATCACGATGCCAAAAAATACGATGAACAGATATCCGATGATACTGGTTAAAGTTCCCCAACCGGGAGCGGTATCTCCGATTGCTATATATAAGGCATATGAAATACCGATAATTACAGCTAACGAATAGACGGTAAAGAAGATTTGCCTGCCGAAATAGCCACCGATACAGGGAATTAATGCAGAGCATAAGGATATGATAACCATGCCGGGGATACTGCTGCTTAGGTATTCGCTTGAAATCAGCACTCTTGTGATAAACAAGGCTGCAAATATAATAACGGCATAACAAATAAAAATAATAATCCATCCTTTTGATTTTTTCACTGGTATCATAATAATTCACCCTTCTTCCAAATTGTTGATAGTAATTAGTAATTCATTCTTATTATGGACAAAAATCCTTCTAATTAACCTTCCCCTAAAAGCCAGATACATTCATTATATTTAAAAATCAGGTCAATCTGCTGACGGATATTATTATACGTGATAAAACAGCAGAAGATAATGCTGTCATGCTTATTCTTTGTATAATGTACTCCATCAATCTTAAAGGTCATAGAATCATTATCACCCATGTATTTAAAATAAATCGGAATGAAGCGCCCGTCAACTGCAAAATTAGCAATCACGGAAACAGGTTGATTACTGTTAGGGAAAGAATTGTGTTTGTAGGAATAGGAATTGTTAAAAATCATGCTGTTCACCTCTGAATTAATTATACAGAACATACGTTCCTTTTTCAAGAAGAAGGAAATGGAGGCAGTTACAGAAAAAGGCTGTCTCAGTGGTTGATTAAAGCTTACCACACAAGACAGCCAGACTATGACTATTTCAGCAAAATTTTTATAAATCTATTTTTATTTCTTTTCCGATTGGTGCATACTGTCTGTATTTCACACCGGAGGATTCCAACATACGTTTTGCAGCAATTACGGAATCAGTAGCCGCATATTTGTCACTCATATAGATGATTTCTTTAATTCCCTTCTGGATGATTGCCTTGGTACATTCATTGCATGGAAATAAAGTGGTATATATTTTGGCACCTTTCATATGGGTTCCGGTATAATTGAGAATTGCATTTAACTCAGCATGGCATACATAAAAATACTTGGTATCAAGATTGCCGCCATCACGTACCCAGGGGAATTCGTCATCAGAACAACCGATAGGCATTCCGTTATAACCGACGGAAAGAATCTTATTGTCATCGCTTACGATACATGCTCCTACGCTGGTACTGGGATCCTTGCTTCGCTCCGTTGAGAGAAGTGCGATACCCATAAAATATTCGTCCCATTTTAAATAATCCTGCTTTTTCATATGTTGCTTCCTTTCTGCTAAATGTAGTAGAGGTGGAGTTACATTATCTGTATCTTACCATAGGAAGTTCATGTTGTAAATTAGTACTTACTGCCGGCAATCTGTACCTTGATCATGTTTGTCGTTCCGGACGTACCAAGCGGTACACCTGCGGTTAATACAGCCAATTCACCGTCTGTGAGATAGCCGGCATCCTCTACTGCCTTAACAGCATGTTCAAACAATTCGAAGGTGTCATGCTCTAAAGGAATTAACAGCGGAGTAACACCCCATGCCATATTCAACTGTCTGTATACAATCGGATCAGTGGTACAGCCAAGAATCATGCATTCCGGGCGGTAACGGGAAATCATTCTTGCTGTTTTTCCGGAAGTAGTAACCGTGATAATCATTTTTGCATTAAGATCATGAGCGGTAGTTACGGTAGCACGGGAGATTGCATCGGTGATATCCGGTGATTGGCAGGTTTCCAGCAGGCGGAAGCGCTTTTTATAATCAATGTCAGCCTCTGCGCGGACAGCAATCTTAACCATGGTTCTTAAAGCTTCAAGCGGATAAGCACCGGAAGCTGTTTCACCAGACAACATGATGGCACTGGTGCCGTCATAGATTGCATTGGCAACGTCTGTGGTCTCGGCACGGGTGGGTCTCGGATTCTTCATCATGGAATCAAGCATCTGTGTGGCAGTGATAACCTGTTTACCTGCATTATAAACTTTTTTTATGATCATTTTCTGGATTACCGGAACCTCTTCATAAGGAATCTCTACACCCATATCACCGCGGGCAATCATAATACCATCCGCTGCCTCAATGATATCATCAATATGTTCCACACCATGATAATTCTCGATCTTAGCGATGATTTTCGTCTGGGAATTGTTCTTATTCAGAATCTTGCGGATTTCCTTAACATCCTCGGCGGTGCTGACAAAGGATGCTGCGATAAAATCAAAATTGTATTTGATAGCAAAAAGGATATCATCACGATCCTTATCACTGATAAAGGGCATGGAAAGATGTACTCCGGGAACATTAACGCCTTTTCTGTTCGAGATAATTCCACTGTTTTTCACTTTACATATAATATCAGTTGAAGTTACTTCCATAACTTCCATAGCAACCAGACCATCATCGATTAATATTGTGGTTCCGGGTTCAACATCATAAATTAAATTGGGATAACTGATGGATACCTGAGTCTCATCGCCTACGATATTACGTGAAGTTAAGGTAAAGGTTTGGCCTTCTTTTAGCGGAATCTTTTGATCATCCTTAAAAGTACCGATACGAACTTCCGGTCCCTTGGTATCAAGCAGGGTAGCAACGGGAATTCCCAGTTCTTCTCTCAGCTTTTCGATTTTCTGAAATCTACCCAGATGCTCCGCATGATCTGCATGGGAGAAATTAAAACGGCATACATCCATTCCTGCGAGAATCATTTCTCTTAACATATCTTCTTCTTCTGCAGAAGGACCAAGGGTGCAAATGATTTTTGTTTTTCTTATACTCATGTAAGTCTCCATTCCGTCGCTGAAAGCGGCTTTCGTAAAAAATTAGTAATTACAATTTTAATCCTCTGTTTCTACGGTATTTGATACCAGAATGATTTTTGTTCCAAAAATATAATCCGATAAATACAGCACTAAACAGCAGAACGATTACAATAATTAAAATAGCACAGTGCATAAAGAAATCTTCCGGTAAAATTGTAATAACCGGATCTGTGGCGGGATCAAACATCCAATAGTTATTCTTGAAGAATAACTTATGAAATAATAAGAATGCCCTGTTAAAGTCTATTGACATATATAATCCAAGTAACAGCGGTAATACAATAGCTGTCACTGCAGATACTAACTGATAGCTGTAATCCTTTTTCTTTGCTTTGTAAACGATGATGATAACGGCACATATCAAAGCAATGGCACCAAGAATATAGAAGCTGGTAAAGATGTTTTTCACTTCAGCAAAGTGTTGCAATCCGTTTTGAGATGCTCCCATCGTAGGAAATTGAAGATCTCCCTTGAAAAACGGGGAGGAATAATCAATCAGTGCATCATAATTCTCTTTGATTTCAGCTTTATTATAACCGGATTCCGCTTCGATATGAAGCAAATTGATATCCATATAGTACAATGGTCTGAAGTTTATCGTAATTACAACAGCGATTGAAATAAATAACAGAGTAAAGATAACGCCAATCAATAAATCAGTGATTTTAAAACGCTTCATAGAAACCTCGCTATCTGATATTTTCTAGGGTTTTACTGTGTTTTAACTAATGTTTAAAGTCCCAAACGAATTATAGTATAATTTGCAGATGAATGCAATATTGCATTATATATAATTTGCTAAAGAATGAAATATTAATATAATATGTTTTTACCAAATAATCTGCTTGACAAAGAGAGAAAAGGATATATTAGAAATACCGATAAGATACATTAGTATTTATGAATTGAAATAGCAGACGCCTTGATGTAATATTTTTATTGTATCATAACAGAAGAATCGAAATTCCCTATGAATTTCAATTGCAATAAATTACGAGGAAGAAAAGGAGACAGGTCATGAGAGCATTAATCAGCGTATCAGACAAAACAGGTATTGTAGAGTTTGCCAAGGAATTAGTAGCCTTAGGAATTGAGATTATTTCAACAGGAGGAACTTATGGCAAATTAAAGGAAGCAGGAGTTCCCGCAATCGAGATCTCGGAGCTGACCGGATTTCCGGAATGCCTGGACGGACGTGTTAAGACACTTCATCCTACCGTACATGCAGGTTTACTTGCAATGAGAAGCAATCCTTCCCATATGAAACAGCTGGCTGACTTAAATATTGAGACAATTGATATTGTTGTCGTTAATTTATATCCCTTCAAGGCAACAATCTTAAAAGATAATGTACAGAGACATGAGGCAGTAGAAAATATCGATATCGGAGGACCTACAATGCTGCGTTCCGCAGCAAAGAACTACCAGGATGTTGCGGTAGTTGTTGATCCGAGAGATTATGAGAAGGTTTTAACGGAATTAAAGGAAAACAAGGAAGTTTCTCTGGACACCAAGTTCTACCTGATGCAGAAGGTGTTTATGCATACCTCCTCTTATGATACAATGATTGCTGACTATTTGAGAAAAGAGCGCAATGATAAAGAGCTCCCTGAGACTTTGACCATGACCTTTGAGAAGGTACAGGATATGAGATACGGTGAGAATCCTCACCAGTCAGCGGCATTTTACCGTGAAATCGGCAAGAAGAAGGGTTCCATCACCGATGCAGCTCAGCTGCATGGTAAGGAATTATCCTTTAATAATATTAATGATACCAACGGCGCTTTAGAGCTATTGAAGGAATTCACTGAGCCTACTGTAGTTGGCTGCAAGCACGGCAATCCCTGCGGCGTAGGTAGTGCGGATAACATCTATGATGCATGGCGAAAAGCCTTTGATGCAGATAAGACCTCAATCTTCGGTGGAATCGTAGTCATAAATCGTGAGGTTACAGTAGCGATGGCTCAGGAAATGAAGGAAATCTTCCTGGAGGTGGTAGTAGCACCTTCCTACGAAAAGGAAGCCTTGGAGCTGCTGACGATTAAGAAGAATATCAGATTACTTCAGCTTGCAGACATTGACGTTCCCCAGGATGAGAATGCCTATGATCTGAAGAAAGTGAATGGTGGTCTGATCGTTCAGACGATCGACAGCAAATTATTAATTGAAGAAGAACTAAAGGTTGCAACCGACCGTGCTCCTTCCGCTAAAGAAATGGAAGACTTATTATTTGCATGGCGCGTCGTTAAATTTGTAAAATCCAACGGTATTGCCCTTGCAAAGGACAAGCAATCCATCGGTATCGGACCCGGACAGGTGAACCGTATCTGGCCTACCAAGCAGTCCATCGAGCATGCAGAGGAACTAATCGGTAAAGGCATAACCCAGGGTGCAGTTCTTGCTTCTGACGCTTTCTTCCCCTTTGATGATTGTGTAGAAGCAGCACATCAGGCAGGCATTACAGCTATCATACAGCCGGGTGGTGCAGGCAGGGATGAGGACTCTATCAAGAAGTGTAATGAATATGGAATTGCTATGGTCTTCACTGGAATGAGACATTTCAAGCACTAAGATTATTAGGATGATAAAATAATAAATAGAATGCTGTATCTTAACTTGTTGGCCTAAGCTTGCAGGTTGAAATACAGCATTTTGTTATAAATAAAAGAATTGGCGCTCCTTAATTAAGCAGTAACTTTTGAAAATGGAATGTTTGAAGATTAGGGAAGGGATTGCATTAATAAAGGGATGAGAAATAGTACGAATTCTCATCCCCGATTGTTGTTGTTACAACCCCATCTCTACTGATAACTTTTAAAATATGGTAGCTATTCAATTACAGTGTTTCTATGAAACGATCTGTGAGGTTAACCTGAAGTTCTAAAGACGTTCGAAGATTAACTGAATTGCTACAAGATATGTATACATATATAAAAAATTACTCTAAGTCTTTGTGATTATAACCTTGTTACATTAGCAGCCTGAGGACCTTTTTCGCCCTTAACTACTTCGAATTTAACCTTTTCGCCTTCTTCAAGAACCTTGAAGCCGTCCATCTGAAGTGCGGAGAAGTGTACGAATACATCATTTCCCTCTTCGTCAGAAATAAATCCAAAACCTTTTTTAGCATTAAACCACTTTACTGTTCCCGTCTTCATATTAGCCTCCCAAAACATAATTAAATTGCATTACCACTATTAGTAATGATAGTATAAATTTAACATATCTCATCAAAATTGTCAAACACGTTTTGTTATTTTTTGTAATATTATCGTAAAAAAATTTTATATATCGTGAATATTTTATTGCTACATTTGTAAATGAAATTAACAATATATGTAATCAGATATACGTCTACAAGGTAAAATAAACGACAACCGGCGAGAGCCTGAAGCAATGCATATTTTATCGAAATATAATTACCGGACTTGAAAATATTAATTAAGGTAGGAAATGACAAATTCATATTTCTATGTTATTATGAATAAGCACATACTATAAATTACCATACTTATTACTATAGAAAGTCATGGATTATATCGGCTGCTTATAGTTTATGATAACAAACGGATGGAGGTTAACTACATGAAATGTGAAATTCCTTCCTCATACGAATTTTTGTTTGAGGAAAAGCTTGAGGATCTTAACGGAATAGGCAAAGTTTTGCTGCATAAGAAGACAGGAGCCAGAGTCGCACTGATTGCAAATGATGATAATAATAAGGTGTTTTCCATAGGATTTCGGACACCGCCGGTCAACAGTACCGGTGTAGCCCATATTATTGAGCATTCCGTATTATGCGGATCGAAAAATTTCCCTGCGAAGGATCCCTTTGTAGAGCTGGCAAAAGGTTCACTGAATACCTTTTTAAATGCGATGACTTATCCGGATAAGACGTTATATCCGGTTGCCAGTATGAATGACCAGGATTTTAAAAACCTGATGCATGTTTATATGGATGCTGTTCTATATCCCAATATTTATGAAAGAAGAGAAATTTTCCTGCAGGAAGGCTGGCATTATGAGCTGGAGGATGAGAATGCAGAGCTCAAATACAACGGTGTTGTATACAACGAAATGAAAGGAGCCTTCTCTTCTCCGGAATCGCAGCTCTTTCGTCTGGTACAGAATTCCCTGTTTCCGGATACCACCTACGGTGTTGAATCCGGCGGTGACCCGGATTATATCCCGGAGCTGACCTATGAAGAATTCATCAATTTCCATAAAACCTATTATCACCCTTCCAACAGCTATATTTATCTGTACGGCGATATGGATTTTGAGGAGCGTCTGGATTGGCTGGATAGAGAATATCTCAATCAATATGACCAGCTGCAGGTCAATTCCGAAGTGAAAATGCAGAAGGGCTTTGACGCAATGCGTGAAGTAAAGGCGTTCTATTCCTTAAGTGAGGACGAGGATGCAAAAGAGAATACTTATCTCAGCTTTAATACGGTTGTCGGTAACTCCCTCGATAAGGAACTGGGACTTACCTTCCAGATTCTTGATTATGTTCTTTTACAGGCACCGGGCGCACCGATTAAACAGGCTTTACTTGATGCAGGGATCGGCAAAGACATTCTCGGAGGCTTTGAGGACGAGATTTTTCAGCCTACCTTTATGATCACTGCCAAGAATTCCGAGGAAAACAGAAAGGATTTGTTAATCTCTACAGTTCGTGGAGTTCTTACGAACCTGGTTGCGAAAGGTCTGGATGAGAAATCTCTGCGTGCTGCAATTAACTTTTATGAATTCAAATACAGGGAAGCAGATTATGGACAGTTTCCAAAAGGGCTGCTTTATTACCTTCGCGCAATGGGAAGCTGGCTGCATAATGATAAGAAGCCGTTCCTTCATCTGAAGGATTCCTCTGGTTATAACTTCCTGAAAGAGAAAATCGGTACAGGATATTACGAGAAGGTGATAAAAGAATATTTACTGGACAACACTCATACCTCAATCGTTATTTTATCACCAAAGTCCGGACTGGGCGGTGAAAAGGAAGAAAAGCTGAAAAAACGTCTGGCTGAATACAAAGCTACCTTATCTAAGGAGGAAATCCAGAAAATCGTTACGGAAACCAAGGAATTGAAGCAATATCAGGAGATTCCGTCCACCAGGGAGGAACTTGAGAAAATCCCGCTCCTTACTCGGGATGATATCGGAAAGAAGATAGAACCATTATATAACAAAGAGGATCGGATTGATGGTGTTAAGGTGATCCATCATAATGTGTATACGAATAAAATTGCATATCTGCGCCTGCTCTTCAATGTGAAGAATGTTCCGAAGGAGCTGCTTCCGTATGCCTCCTTACTATCCTTTGTGCTTGGTTATGTAGATACCCAGAATTACACTTACCTGGATTTGTCCAATGAAATAAATATCCATACCGGTGGAATTTCCACGAACGTCAGAAGCTTTTCCATTAAGGGAAGCTCTGAGAAGTATTATCCGGTATTTGAGTTTACAACAAAGGTGCTCTATGATAAGCTTTCAGAGTCTTTCCGTCTGATTGAAGAAATGCTGTATCGGACCAAGCTGGAAGACACCAAACGTCTGAAAGAAATCGTTGATGAGATGAAATCAAAGCTTCAGATGAACTTTAATTCCTCCGGTCATTCCGTAGCGTTGGACCGAGCTATGTCTTATTATTCGGTACACGGCCTATTTAAGGAAATCACGACGGGTATTGCTCTTTATAAGTTCATTGAGGATCTGGCTGATAATTTTACTGCAAAAGCAGGGAATGCAATTGCGAAAATGAAAGAGTTAATGCAGATGATATTTACGAAAGAGAATCTGCTGATCAGCATTACTGCAGATGAAGAAGGTTACGAGCGTTTTAAAGAGAAGCTGCCTTCCTTCAGCAGTGACCTGAAGCTGAAAGCTGACAGCAAGCTGTTCGAAGCCTATGATACCTCTGCTTTACAGCCGGTAAGCCTGAATGAAGGCTTTAAGACAGCGATGCAGGTTCAATATGTAGCAAGAGTCGGTAATTTCCTGAAGGCGGGCTATGAATATACCGGAGCGATGAAGGTTTTAAAGACGATTTTAAGCTATGACTATCTATGGATCAATGTCAGAGTGAAGGGCGGAGCCTATGGCTGTATGTGCGGCTTCTCCGGAGTAGACGGCGACGCGTATTTTACTTCCTATCGCGATCCGAATCTGAGAGAAACCAACCAGATCTATGAGAAGGTGGTAGATTATATTCAGAACTTTACTGCTGAAGAGAGAGACATTACGAAATATATCATCGGAACCTTCAGTACCCTGGATACACCTCTGACACCGCAGTCAAAGGGAAAACGTTCGTTAAGCATGTATATCGCAGTCGTTACGGAAGAGGAGCTTCAGAAAGAGCGTGACGAAGTATTGAATGTGACAATGGAAGACATCAGGGCATTGCATAAGGCAGTGAAGGCCGTGATAGATGCTGGGCACATCTGTGTCATCGGTAATGAAGAGAAAATTAATGCCAATAAAGACATGTTCAAGGAAGTCAAGAACCTGATGAAATCGAATTCGGTAATTTCATAGGTTAGAATGCAGGAAGGAGCATTACTTCCTGCATATGGATACTTTCGCAAATGGAATTTGCGGAACATGCCATAAGAATTAAAGTTTGAAAGGTAAAGGATTAAGAATGAAGGATACGAAGTTTAAATCAGGGTTTGTTACATTGATCGGAAGACCGAATGTAGGTAAATCCACTCTGATGAATCAATTAATTGGGCAAAAGATTGCCATCACCTCCGATAAGCCGCAAACCACCCGCAATCGGATTCAGACCGTATACACAGATGAGCGCGGGCAGATTATTTTCCTGGATACTCCTGGAATTCATAAGGCGAAAAACAGACTGGGTGAGTACATGGTAAATATTGCAGAACGAACGATGAGTGAAGTGGACCTGGTCCTTTGGCTGGTGGAACCGTCGACCTTTATCGGAGCTGGGGAACAGCATATCGCAGAGCAGCTGAATAAAGGGAAGACGCCTGTATTTTTAGTTATTAATAAAATTGATACTGTGAAGAAGGATGAAATTCTTACTTTCATAGCTGCTTATAAGGATATCTGCAAATTTGCCGAGATTATACCGGTATCTGCTTTGAAGGGTGAGAACACCAAGGTTCTCCTTGATGAGATTTATAATTATATGCCGGAAGGACCGCAGTATTACGATGAAGATACCGTAACAGATCAGCCGGAGAGACAGATTGTTGCAGAACTGGTCAGAGAGAAGGCTCTCCGGCTTCTCGATGATGAAATTCCTCATGGAATTGCTGTAAGCATCGAGCGAATGAAGGAACGTCCGCAGACCCATGGTAATACTCCGATCATTGACATTGATGCAACCATCGTCTGTGAGCGGGATTCCCATAAAGGAATCATCATCGGCAAAAGCGGAAGCATGTTAAAGCAGATTGGAACACACGCCCGCAGAGAGATTGAAAATCTGCTGGACTGCCGGGTAAATCTTCAATTATGGGTTAAGGTCAAGAAGGACTGGAGAGACAGTGATTTTCTGATTAAAAATTTCGGATATAATAAGGATGAATAGGCTGGAGATTTCGTAAATAATACCAATATTAATTGTCAAGCATAAGTTTAAAATTACAATTGGGATATTCTAACCAGTTTAATGAGATACAAAATGGGAAACCTAAAGATATAGCTGATGATGAAAAATACATCAGTAGGACATATTAACATGATTTGCAGATTATTCACAATCTAATCTGCAAATCTTGAACATCATGGTTAGGGGGCTCATTTATGAAGAATTATGATTATTGGAAGAAATTTATCGGAACTGGAAAAATTGACGACTACTTAAATTACATTGCATGTACGCGTGAAGAAAGTATGGATGATATCCTACAGGGCGTAGAGATAGCCACGCGTGGCAGGGAAAGAGAAAAAGAAGGTGGAGTTGTTGCCGGTATCAGCTACCGTGACGGGGATGGTTCTGTCGGCCATGCCAGTTGGTGAATACGACAAACGGTTAGTTATATTAACGAAGGAAAAAGGGAAAATAACAGCATTTGCCAAAGGCGCCAGGAAACCAAACAGCGCCTTATTGGCATGTTCTCAACCCTTTGCTTTTGGGGAGTTCTCCTTATATGCGGGCAAATCCTCTTATAATATAGTAGCAGCTGAGATATCCAATTATTTTGGTGAACTAAGGGATGATTTTGACGGTCTCTGCTACGGGTTTTATTTCTGCGAATTTGCAGATTATCTGACTAAGGAAAATAACGATGAGAAGAATATACTTAGGCTTCTTTACCAGTCACTTCGGGTGCTTTCCAAAAAAGCAATTGATCCGCAGCTTGTCCGGGTAGTATTTGAGCTGAAAGCTATGGCATTGAACGGCGAAGCACCACAGGTATTTCATTGCGTCAAATGTGACAAGGATACGAAGGATACGCAGGAGCTGGTTTTATCTGGCAGGTACTATTTCAGCGCCGAATGCGGAGGAATATTGTGTGATTCCTGTGTGGGAAATGATAAAAATGCGATCCGCATTAATACCTCAACCCTTTACACAATGCAGTACATAATCTCAAGGGAAATTGAAAAACTATATACCTTCAAGGTAACCGATGATGTTTTGAATGAACTGAAAAGATGTGACAGGAGCTATCTTGGCCGCTATATCGATCACGAGTTTAAATCACTGGAAATGCTTAAGTCATTATAAATTACAGGCTATGAACTTTGTTCATGGCAAATTGTAAATTATTATTGAAATTATAGAGTTTTAAGGTTAAAATGGTATGAACCCAAATGGATGTGGAGGAAATAGTGCGAAAAATCAAGATTTTTCACACAGCAAATTTGTGCTGACGCTCAAATTCGCGGGTTTTGGCAGAATGGAGGTTTTTATGAAACGACTGGTTCTTTGTGCAATTGCACTGCTTCTGATGTTTGGTGCAGTCAGTTGTTCAAAAGATAAGATGATCATCAAAACGGATGATATATCTGGGAATACATTCCTAGCGAAAGCGAATGGCCAACTTCAGGTTGCTACCGTAGAGGATTTTGACAAATCCTATTATAAACTAAGTGAACTGGAAGAATTCATTAAGAAGCAAATAGATTTATACAATCAGAAATCGGGGAAAGAAAGAGTTACCATAAATGATATTCAGGAGAAGGATCAAAAGGCGATCATGATTCTTTCTTATGACACAATGGAGTCCTACTCTACGTTTAATGATATTTCCGCAGCTTATTTTAATGGGGGAATCAGCGAAATTGCCTTAGAGCTGCCAACTACCCTGATTAATTCCAAGAGTAACTCCCTGGCAAGCACCAAAGAGGTATTGCAGAATGATAAATATAAAATATTGGTATTGAATGAGCCTTATAACATAATCGTAGACGGATCAGTGAAATACTATTCTGAGGGAGCGTCACTTACAGATAATAATGAAGTACAGGGAGCTCCTGAAGGAATGACGATAGTTGTTTTTAAATAATTCGCATTTTAATAGGAAATATATAGAATCAATTCCTATCTTAAACAATAATAAATGTAAATGTGAGGATGAACGTATGGAAAAGACGATGGAAAAAATAGTTGCGTTAGCAAAAGCAAGAGGCTTTGTATATCCCGGCTCTGAGATCTACGGCGGTCTGGCAAACACCTGGGATTACGGTAATCTCGGCGTTGAATTGAAAAATAATGTAAAGAAAGCATGGTGGTCCAAATTCATTCAGGAGAACCCTTACAACGTAGGTGTTGACTGCGCAATCCTTATGAATCCCCAGACCTGGGTGGCTTCCGGTCATCTTGGCGGCTTTTCCGATCCTTTGATGGACTGTAAGGAATGCCATGAGCGTTTCCGTGCAGATAAAATAATTGAAGATTATAATAAGGAAAATGGTATTGAAATCGAAGGCTCCGTTGACGCCTGGTCCCAGGAGAAGATGAAAGCTTACATTGATGAACATAACATTGTATGCCCTACCTGCGGCAAACATAATTTTACCGATATCCGTCAGTTCAACCTGATGTTCAAGACGTTCCAGGGTGTAACAGAGGATGCAAAGAACGTAGTATATTTAAGACCGGAGACAGCTCAGGGTATCTTCGTTAACTTCAAGAACGTTCAGAGAACCTCCCGTAAGAAAATTCCCTTCGGTATCGGACAGGTTGGTAAGTCCTTCCGTAACGAGATCACTCCTGGTAACTTTACCTTCCGTACCAGAGAGTTCGAGCAGATGGAATTAGAGTTCTTCTGTGAGCCCGGAACAGACCTGGAATGGTTCACTTACTGGAGACAGTTCTGTATCGATTGGTTAAAGATCCTCGGTATGAAAGAGGATGAGATGAGAGTAAGAGATCATGATGCAGAAGAGCTTTCTTTCTATAGCAAAGCAACTACCGATATCGAATTCTTATTCCCCTTCGGCTGGGGTGAGTTATGGGGTATTGCAGATCGTACCGATTACGATTTGACCCAGCATCAGAACGTTTCCAAGGAAGATATGAGTTACTTTGATGATGAGAAGAAGGAGAGATACATTCCTTACGTAATCGAACCATCCTTAGGTGCTGACCGTGTAGCTTTAGCATTCCTTTGCGCAGCATATGACGAAGAAGAAATCGAAGAAGGCGATGTTCGTACCGTACTTCATTTCCATCCGGCACTGGCTCCGGTTAAGATCGGTGTTCTTCCTTTATCCAAGAAATTAGCTGAGCCTGCGGAGAAGGTCTTCATGGAATTATGCAAGACTTACAACTGTGAATTCGATGATAGAGGTAACATCGGTAAGAGATACCGCAGACTGGACGAGATCGGTACACCGTTCTGCATTACCTACGATTTTGAGTCTGAAACAGACGGTGCAGTAACCGTTCGTGACAGAGATACGATGCAGCAGGAAAGAATTAAGATTGAGGATCTCAAGTCATATTTTGAGAATAAATTTAAATTTTAGAAAAAAACTCTTTCCTATTTGAGATGTTCTATGATATAATGTGCACGGTAAGCGGATTAGACGATGAAATGGCGTGAATTTATTAAACTTATTTATAAGAATTCAATAGATTTATGGATAAGCTTAGCAGTAAAAACGTAATCTACGGCTGCATGAGAAAGCCGTAAGCTTTCGGGATGATCCACTTTCCGTACATTATTTAATGTTTTTATTTCTACGATTAGAAATGCCAAAAATGAGTTATAATTTGTTATATGTACTTTATCCATTGAGTGACAGAAGTATTATGCAAACATAATGAAAGATCATCATTGTGTTTGCTTAGTACTTATGGCGCTCAATTGATGGTTAGGATATAGAAGTCATTCTGTGAATGCTCACAAGATGCTTTCTACATCCTAATCAGTGATAAGGTTGTTTCAGGGGTCATGAGTATTCCGCAAAGGAAATTGGACTGGTTATATTAGACAGGCATCGGTTTCTTTTGCGGGATACTTCTGATGACTGGGGACTTAATATAACAAATTGTAAATATATTAATTATTTTTAGGAGGGCACTTACAAAATGACAAAATGGGTTTATTTGTTCAAAGAAGGTAAGGCAGATATGAAGAACCTTCTTGGCGGTAAAGGCGCTAACTTAGCAGAAATGACTAACTTAGGTCTCCCGATTCCTCAAGGTTTTACAGTAACGACAGAAGCTTGTACAGATTACTACAATAGTGGCAAGAAAATCAGAGACGAAATTAAGGATCAGATTTTTGCATCCTTAAAGATTCTTGAAGATCAGCAGGGTAAGAAGTTCGGCGATACAGAGAATCCTTTACTTGTTTCCGTACGTTCCGGTGCTAGAGCATCCATGCCTGGTATGATGGACACAATTCTTAACTTAGGTTTAACTGATGCTGCAGTTGAAGGTTTCGCTAAGAAAACCGGTAATCCTAGATTTGCATATGACTCTTACAGAAGATTCATCCAGATGTTCTCTGACGTAGTTATGGAAGTTCCGAAGTCTAAATTCGAAAGAGTATTAGATGAAATCAAAGAGAAGAAAGGTGTTCACTATGACACCGAGCTTTCTGCTGATGACTTAAAGGAAGTTATCAACCAGTTCAAGGCATTATATAAGAGCGAAAAAGGCACAGAATTCCCTCAGGAGCCAGAAGTTCAGTTAATCGAAGCTGTAACTGCTGTATTCCGTTCCTGGGATAACCCTCGTGCTATTTACTACAGAAGAATGAACGATATCCCTGGCGACTGGGGTACCGCTGTTAACGTTCAGGCCATGGTATTTGGTAACATGGGTGATACATCAGGTACTGGTGTAGCATTTACACGTAACCCTTCTACCGGTGAAGCTAAGATCTATGGTGAATACCTGATCAACGCTCAAGGTGAAGACGTAGTTGCCGGTATCAGAACTCCTCAGCCGATTACTAAGCTTGAAGAGGACATGCCTGAAGTATTTACTGAATTCATGAGAATTGCTAACCTCCTTGAGAATCACTACAAGGATATGCAGGACATGGAGTTCACAATCGAAGACAAGCATCTGTATTTCTTACAGACACGTAACGGTAAGAGAACAGCTCCTGCAGCTTTAAAGATCGCTTGCGATTTGGTTGATGAAGGAAAAATTACCAAGGAAGATGCGATCAAGAGAATTGAAGCAAAGTCCCTTGATCAATTATTACATCCTACCTTTGATGTAAAAGCATTAAAGGCAGCTAAGCCTGTTGGCAGCGCTTTACCTGCATCCCCTGGTGCAGCAGCCGGTAAGGTATACTTTACCGCTGAAGAAGCGAAACAGCATCACGAAAAAGGTGAAAGAGTTATCCTCGTTCGTCTTGAGACATCACCGGAAGATATCGAAGGTATGCATGCAGCTGAAGGTATCTTAACCGTACGTGGTGGTATGACCTCCCATGCAGCCGTTGTTGCACGTGGTATGGGAACTGCCTGTGT
>Ga0207834_1000354_pt1 | contig 16618 bp, 15 predicted proteins | sample LuqExpMetagenom5_FD_187763 | JGI IMG/M metagenome (GOLD analysis project Ga0207834, IMG submission 187763) | Tropical forest soil microbial communities from Luquillo Experimental Forest, Puerto Rico - Sample 5 (SPAdes) | ecosystem: Environmental > Terrestrial > Soil > Tropical forest ...
AGTGCAGAAGAGAAGGCTATAATCAGTGTAGTAGTCAGCGCAGTCATGATATCATCGTTACGAAAAAGCTCCTGGTACCAGTGCAGGGTGAAACCGCCCCATTTTGACCTTGATTTTGAAGCATTAAAGGAAAGTACAATCAGTATTATGATCGGTGCATATAAAAACAATAGAATGCTTCCTATATAAAAACGGCTGAAAAATCTCTTTACCATAGATTACTTCCCTCACTTCCCTTATCATATTTCGAAAGGATTGTCATGCTGAATAAAATAAACACCATTAGTACGAGTGAGAGTCCGGAACCGGTATTCCAATTGCCCAGCCGAAACTGCTGTTCAATGACGTTACCGATTAACACAATCTTGCTTCCACCAAGAATGGATGAAATTACGAAGGTGGTAAGAGAAGGGACGAATACCATCGTAATTCCGCTGACTACTCCGGGCAAGGACAGAGGCAAAATAATCTTAAGGAAGGTCTGACTGGTGTTCGCGCCGAGATCCCTGGCGGCATTGATGACATCCTTGTCAATCTTGATCAGCACATTATAGATCGGCAGAACCATGAACGGAAGGAAATTGTATACCATACCAAGAATAATTGCTGTAGGAGTATTGATGATATTTACGGCTGGTAAGTGGAGAAAATGCAGGACATTGTTTAACACGCCGGTCTTTTCCAGGATATTCTGCCATGCAATAGTTCTTAACAGAAAGTTCATCCACATGGGAAGAATGATAATCAGCACAATAAAGCTGTTGCTTTTCATCTTTGAATTATTCAGGATAATGGCAAGCGGATATGCAAGCAGAAGGCAGATGATTGTACTGACGATGGAGAGCTCGAGTGCCAGGATTAAGGCCTTTTGGTTAATGGGATCAGCGATTAATTCAAGATTACTCAGGGTGAAACCACCTTCATTTGCAGTAAATCCGTAATATACAATCATAATTAAGGGTATGATGATAAATCCTATCATCCATACCAGATAGGGAAAGGAAAGCCATTTTACACTTAATGTATGGGGTACCTGTAATCCGTTCTTGGAGGATTTCTCCAACGATTCTTTCGATATTTTATTTGTATTCATAGGATATCAGCTCCTATACTTTATTTTTCGTAAATTACTATCAGTTTAATTATTGAGCGATTTCAGCAGCCTGCTCATCCTCGGATTCTGGTTTATTCATGATCTGGATATCATAAGGATCAACCTTAATACCTACTTCGCTTCCGACCGGAGACAGATCTGTGGAATGAACCAGCCATTCCCTGCCATTAGCCATAACCTCCATCTCATAATGGACACCCTTGAACAGAAGAGAGGTGACTCTTCCGGTAATAATACCTTCCTCCGGCTTGACGAGATCAATATCTTCGGGGCGGATTACAACATCGACCGGTTTGTTCTTGCCAAATCCGATATCAACGCAGGGAAAATTCGCCCCCAGTATAGTAACCAGTTTATCCTCAACCATAATCGAAGGAATGATATTACTGTCACCGATAAAGTCAGCTACAAAGGCATTTTCGGGTTCGTTATAGATTTTCTCCGGAGTTCCGATCTGCTGGATATAACCTTGATTCATAACCACGATGGTATCAGACATCGTTAATGCTTCCTCCTGATCATGGGTAACATAGACGAACGTAATTCCTAATTCATTCTTTAGACGGATCAGCTCGTACTGCATATCCTGACGAAGCTTTAAATCCAATGCACCAAGGGGTTCGTCAAGGAGAAGAACTTTGGGTTCGTTTACGATGGCTCTCGCGATGGCGATACGCTGTTGCTGGCCGCCGCTTAAGGAATCCGGCATACGGTTTTCGAAGCCATCCAGGTTAACAAGCTTCAATGCATATTTGATTTTATCCTGTATGTATGCTTTGGACTTTTTCTTGATTTTCAATCCAAATGCAATGTTTTCTGCAATTGTCATATGACTAAAAAGTGCATATTTCTGGAATACCGTATTCAGCTGACGTTCATTGGGAGGAAGCTTTGTAATATCCTTTCCTTCAAAAATAACCTGCCCTTTATTCGGTGTCTCAAATCCGCCGATAATCCTTAAGGTAGTTGTTTTACCACAGCCGGAAGGACCCAGAAGGGTTACGAATTCATTTTCACGTATATATAAATTCAAATCATCCAGTACAACAGTATCTCCGAATGATTTTGTGATGTTCATCAGATTGATTAATTTATTATCCGTCATCGGACTTCCTCCTTGTTATCGTTAAAAGCTGGGCGGCGTTGATACCCACAGAAGGGTAGCACCGGTTTTTTCGGAAGCGGTAATATAATGCTGTTTATTCGCGGTAAAATAGAACGATTCCCCTTTTTTCAGCTTATAGGTCCGATTGCCGATGTGCAGGGTAATGGTGCCGTTGAGAATGTATCCGAATTCTTCACCCTCGTGCGGATTGTCAGGATAAGTAGAACCACCTGCATCCAGTGTAAGAAGAATTGGCTCCATAATGTTCTTCTGCGCGTTTGGAATGATCCATTTTACTTCATTCTTCAGTTCAGTATCGTATTTTTCAAAATAATCTGATTTTTTGAAAACTACCTGCTCGGCAGTCGTTCCGCTAAAAAACTCCTCGAGGTTAGTTCCAAGACATTGAAGGATATCGACAAGAGTAGCGATGGATGGCGATGTTAAGTCACGTTCCAGCTGGGAAATGAACCCCTTCGATAATTCGGCACGGTCGGCCAGCTCCTCCTGCGTCAGACTCTTTTGAATGCGTAATTCCTTGATCTTTGATCCGATATTCATGAAGTACTTCCTTTCAAATTCTTACTGACAATAAACTTTAAGTTTAGTTACGCTAAACCGCAACAATATAAATTATACCGATATATATTTTATTGTCAATAAGTTTTCATAAATTATCCAACAAATTTAAATTAAGTAAGAACGACATCAGAAAACGTGTTATAAATAGAATAAAAGATAATAAAAGGTGTAATACAAAACTAAGGCAGGTACTTCGTCTGATCGAAGTATCTGCCTTAGTCACTTCTTATATTAATTTTATCTAACGACAGTAAAAATCACGGATCTTACTTAACTGTGAGGTCATTCCCACAAACAGCTGGTCAACGAGGGTGACAGCTACCATGGACTCAACCACAACGACAGCACGGGGGACAATGATCGGATCATGGCGTCCTTGAATCTGGATTTCAATGTTTTCCTTCTCTTTATTAACCGTATGCTGTGGCCGGAAAATCGAAGGAGTCGGTTTTACGGCTGCACGAAGTATAATATCGGAGCCATCACTCATACCGCCTAAGATTCCTCCGGCATGGTTGCTTGTTTTTGATAGCTTCATGTCTTCATTATAAACAAAGGAATCATTATTCTCGGAACCGGTTGAGCAGGCTGCCTGAAAACCATCGCCGATTTCCACACCCTTAACAGCGCCGATTGACATTACAGCCTTAGCAAGAGAGGCATCCAATTTATCAAATACCGGCTCGCCGATACCGGCAGGCATTCCGGTAACAATACATTCGATGATACCGCCGACGGAATTGTGCTCCTGCATCTGCTTTTGCAGATAATCCTCTGCCTTCTCCGAGGCCTCCAGATCCGGCATGGAGAGGGGGCTAAGGTGTGCTTTGTTTAAATCAGCCTTTTCAGAATTGATGGTAATAGGTCCGATGGATTTCGTATATGCACGAACCTTAATACCAAGCTCTTTTAAAATAGCACAGGCAACTGCACCTGCAGCAACCCTGCCGATGGTCTCACGACCAGAAGAACGGCCGCCTCCGCGATAATCACGGAAACCGTATTTCTGATCGAAGGTATAATCAGCATGTCCTGGACGATAATAGGAAGCTATTTTGGAATAGTCGCCGGAACGCTGATTCTCGTTATAAATAATTAAAGAGATCGGAGTTCCTGTACTTCGTCCTTCAAATACACCGGATAGAATACTAACCTTATCATCTTCGCTCCGGGGAGTGGAAAACTTGGTCTGTCCTGGCTTCCTTCTGTTAAGATAGCTCTGGATATACTGCTCATCCAATAGTAAACCTGCGGGGCAGCCATCAATGACTACACCAATTCCATTGCCGTGGGATTCACCCCAGGTCGTTATTTTAAATATAGTTCCATATATGGATCCTGACATATCATTACCTCCAATTCACCGCTTACGGCGGCATATAAACTATCAATCATGATCAATGATTGGGAACATCATCCTGTGAAATATCATCATAAGTATAATGGAAATGGGAAGGAGATTCAATCATTTTAAGGACATTTATATAAATTTATCATATATTAGAATGATAACATAATTTTGAGGCATGAAATGGGCAAGCAGATATACTCTTCCGGAAATCATTCCGGATTTCAATATGATAGAAGTAATAATGCGAACCTTGGCAAAACAGAAACCAACCCTGGAAACAAAAAACCAAAGGCGGATGAGGATTTGATCATTGAGGATAATACGGTCTATGAAATAGACAGGGAATGCTATGAACGACTAAAAAAGCAAAGAAGACGTAAAGTTCAGGATAAGAAAAACATATAAAAAGAAAAGCTGCGTTTCCCGCAGCTTTTCTTTCTCTTGGTCAGTTGTTCGTCGGTTTTAATTTTTAGAAAAAGCCATTACCGCCACCGCAGCAGCAGCAGAGGAGAATGATGATCCAAATAAAACTACCGCAGCCTCCTTCAGAGCCGCAACCGCCGCCAAAGCCACCACCAAAACCGGAGCCACCACTACCGCAGCAGCATAATAAGAGTATGATGATAAATATACAGCTACAATCATTACTTCTTCCTGATTCGCAATGGGTTGCTTGTAAATCACTCATTGAATGTTCCTCCTAATATTAATTACAATGTATCATATGTAGCTGAGCTTGACTGATTTCCTATTTTTAGAAATTAAAATAGATTTTTTTGTAGACATTATGATAAAAATATTCGTTATATGTAATGCGGAATAAAATGAATTATTTGTAGCTACAGCTACAATATGGGACGTGGATTTGGATATAATAGAAATAGAATTGCAGATTAAATATAGGAAAGGGGATAAACCATGGAATCAACAAATCAATATAAAATGAAGAACATTGAGGTAGCAAAGCTACTAAAACTTGAGGACGAAGTCAGCTATCAGAAAGGACAGGTTGTCAGTAAAACCCTGGTTCAGAATAAAAATGTCAGTATAACCTTGTTCTCCTTTGACAAAGGAGAAGAAATCAGCTCACACTCCTCAGATGGGGACGCGATGGTTTCCGTTATTGATGGAACCGGCAGATTTACGGTAGGCGATGAGACCTTTCTGGTAAGTAAGGGTGAAACACTGATTATGCCAAATCAGGTTTCTCATGCAGTATATGGAGAAGAACAGTTTAAGATGCTTCTGACGGTCATCTTCTAAATATTTATAATAATACAAATTTTATTGTAAATATTACATGGGATTAATAACCAATCTGTGATAACATTTCAAACGAAATCAATTATTCAGGAGGGTTATTATGAAAAAATTTGTAGTTATTTTGATTGCATTTATTCTGATTCTTCAGGGGTGTTCAAGCGCTAAGGACAAGGATGATTCACAGGCCTCTTCCACAGACATAACTACCGCAGCGACTGCAACACCTTCAGTTACAGCAGCCGCGACGGATACACCGGTACCGGCTACTGCAACACCGCTTCCACCGCAGTTGGTTCTTCCCATTACTACGAATGATACGGGCAAGGTTCTGATCCAAACCGTTTCTACTTCTACGACGTATCGTACGAACTCCTTTCTTATTACTTCTGTGAATGGAGAATCGGTTGTGGTTGATCCTACCTCGATACCGGCGAAAGCAGTAGTTGATCTTAATCCGGCAGCGATTGTCAGTACCCATAATCATTCGGATCATACCGATGCAAATTTTGTAAAGGAATATCCGGACGCCCAGACCTTATTTTTCACGGATGGAGAACTGCAGACAAAGGATTTTCATATCTACTCGATTAAAGCATCCCATAATGACGACAACATCAATGGCAGTGATTACATTATGGTATTTGAAGTAGATGGTTTAAGAATTGCACATATGGGTGATATCGGCCAGAATACCTTGACAGAGGATCAGCTGGCTGCTCTTGGAGAAATCGATATTGCCTTTATGCAGTTTGAAAACAGCTATTCCAGTATGACCCTGGACAATATGAAGGGATTTAACCTGATAGAGCAGGTAAATCCAAAGATTATCATACCAACCCACTATGGTTATAAAACCCTTGATAAATTCAAAGAGAAGTATGGCAAGACAACAGAAATAGAGAATATCCTGGAAATTTCCAAAGAAGATCTTCCGGATACTGCCTTAAATGTTTATATGATGTCCAACGATCATAAATATAAATAATTAGAAAATTTATTATTAGTTTACAAGGCATTTGCCATCTATTATAATATTTACAAATATTACAATAAATGGCAGGTGCTTTTATGTTATTTTATACCGTAGGGTTTAATCACTATATAGGTTACATATTTCCCGCTTCTGTTACAGATGGACTCCAGGAACTGAACAGGGTGGAGGCAAAGGATTTCTACAAGATTATCTTTATCAAAACCGGACCATGTCATTTTCTGATGAATGAAAAGGAATTTATCCTGACGGGTGCCTGCGCTATCTGCATGAATGAAAAGGACAGAATCAGTTTCCTTGACGTTCAGGAGGATTCTGCTAAGATATTGTGGTTCAAGCCTTCCATAATCAATGGGAAATTTAATTTTGAGGTTATTAGTAATCCAAATCGTCTGTTATCCTCGACCGAACATCAGGATTATTATTATATTAAACAATTTAACACGGAAGCCAGACCATCGATGAAAATCCTGTCTCTATATGCCATTGATTCAACGACAATAGAAAATAAGCTCCAATTGATTAAGGAATTGCTTCTATTTCAAAGTTCTGACAGCTGGCCCTGCAGAAGCCGGTCCTATATCTTCGAAATCCTATTCTGTCTTGCAAGACAGGAGGAGGACGAGCAGCTAGCGAATAACTTAATCCTTTATGAAGGAAGGTCAAGGCTGGCGATCGATGTGATCTATTATCTCCAGACCTGTTACAACCAGAAAATAACAATAGAGAAGCTGGCTGAGGAATTTCATACGAACAGGACTACTTTACTCAACGATTTTAAAAAATATACCGGGCAATCCATAAATAATTATTTGATCCAGCTGCGGCTGATGATGGCTTCAACGCTTCTAAGGGATACGGAGCTGCCGGTGGATGAAATATGTGACAGAACGGGCTTTTACGACATCAGTTATTTCAGTAAGGTATTCAAGAAAAGGTTGAATCATACCCCTTCCGAGTATCGTAAAATAAATCATTTGAACTAGAAAGCATAGTTATAATGGTAAAGCTGTCAGAATAGGATAATAAAAAAGACAGCGGAGCATGGTTATGGTAAAAAAGCAAAAGGTCCAGGTTATTGTTCACTGCGAAGAATATGAGAAGAGACAGCAGCTTTTTGAGCATATCGGCTATATCAAATATAAACTTCCCATGATAAATGCATATGTGGTTGAGATTGAGGAAGAACAGCTTGATACCTTAAGGACAATGGAGGGTTTGTTGGAAATGGAGCTTGACACCCACATAACGGCTCAGATGAATCGTGTCAGTGAAATCATTGAGAGCAACTGGGCGCATGAGCGGGGTTATCTTGGAAAAGGCGTAGGGGTTGCCATTGTTGATACCGGAATTGCACTGCATAAAGATTTTATAGAAGGCGGCAACAGAGTTGTTGCTTTTGTTGATTTTATTAATCAGAGAACGGAACCCTATGATGATAACGGACATGGAACTCATGTTGCCGGTATCATCGGAGGAAATGGATATTCCTCGAAGGGTAAATATAAGGGCGTGGCCCCGGAATGTAATTTTATCGGAGTAAAAGTTCTGGACCACCGCGGAGACGGTAATATATCCGATGTCCTGGCAGGTTTGCAGTGGGTAATGGATAACCGTAAAAAATATAATATCCGGATTGTAAACATATCCGTCGGAACCTCCTCGAAGGATAATCTTGATGAGAATTCTTTGCTTGTCCAGGGAGTGAATGCAGTATGGGATCATGGAATCGTTGTAGTTGTAGCTGCCGGTAATAACGGGCCGGGACCGATGTCGATTTCAACGCCAGGTATCAGTAGAAAGGTAATAACCGTAGGCTCTTCGGATGATAACATTGCTGTAGAGGTATTCGGCAGCGGACGCTCCAAAGATTATTCCGGACGGGGACCGACTCCCTTTTGTATTAAGAAACCGGATATCGTGGCTCCGGGCTCCAACATCATTTCCTGCAATATCAGCCGCTATTCGACCAGAAGTAAGAACGGCGAGCTACGACTGACCTCCAGTGATTCACCGATGATGTATACGATTAAAAGTGGAACCTCCATGGCTACACCGGTTATATCCGGCTCAATTGCATTGTTATTGTCTGCCCGTCCCGGGCTGACAAACAGGGAAGTTAAATTAAAGCTGCGTGATTGCGCAGTTGATCTTGGACAACATTGGGAAAAACAGGGCTGGGGACTTCTCAATATCAGGCGTTTATTGGAATAATGGAATAGTGGAATAATAGAATAATGGAATATAGATACATTCTGCTGCAGTTAATACTGCAGCTTTTCTTATTAGCAAGTGTTAAAGTTGCGCAAGTTATATCATTTGTTTCTCGTAAAATTACTGTAGAAATGTACAGAATGCACAAAACAGCTATGATAAAACTGATAATAGTATACATTGACAACATAGCGATCGGATGGTATTCTATATACATGAACAACCGATTGCGCAATGTTGTTACAGAGCTTCAATATCATAAATATATTGATGCAAAGTGAAAGTTTTACTACATATGAGTTAATAATATTAATGATAAGACTCATAGAACACAATTTATAATGTAGAGGAGTAAGTGCAGGTTGTATCGAACGAAATTAAATTCTGCACAATGACATGCCGCAAGTGCGGCGGAAGGAGGAAGTTAATGAAAAGAAAGTATTTAGCAGTTTTAATGTCAGTGCTTCTTGTTGGCACAATGTTTACTGCATGTGGTAAGAAAGCAGCAGAGGATAATACGAACACTACTGACCAGACCACAGGTGATACATCTACGACTGACAATACCAAGGCTACCGCAGCACCTACACAGGCAGCAGTAAGCACAGAGCCTGTTACCTTAACCGTTTGGGAGTCCACAGGTGGTCCCGACGAATTTATCAAGCAGGCTGGCGAAGCATTTACTAAGAAATATCCGAATATTGCAATTAACTACGTTAATGTTGAATTAGGCGATGCAACAACACAGATCGCATTAGATGGTCCTGCCGGAGTAGGTCCCGACTTATTTGCAGCACCTCATGACAAATTAGGTGAATTAGTATCCGGTGGACACGTATTACCTACTGTTGATCCTGATACAGTAAAAGCAGAAGTATTACCTTCCTGCGCATCAGCTCTTACCTATGATGGCACAATGTACGGATACCCGGTATCTGCTGAAACTTATGCATTATTCTATAACAAAGCTCTTATTTCCGATGATCAGGTTCCGAAGACCTGGGATGACCTTGTAACCTTCAGCAAGGATTTTAATTCTAAGAACAGCGGTAAATATGGCTTCGTAATGGATGTTGGAAATGGTTACTACACCATTATCTTTACAACCAGTGATAACAACCGTTTATTTGGACTTAACGGAAATGATACAACTAACACCAATATTAACTCAGATGCATCTGTAAAAGGTATGCAGTTCTTCCAGGGCTTAAGAGCTATTCTTGATGTTCCGGCAGCTGATATGACAACCTCTATCTGTGATTCCGCATTCTCCAGCGGCAGCGCAGCTATGTATATCACAGGTTTATGGAATGTAAAGAACTTCAAGGATGCAGGCATTGATTTTGGCGTAGCTGCACTTCCTTCCTTACCTGGCAATGACACACCGGCAGCTTCTTTCTCCGGTACAAGATCCATGTTCGTATCTGCTTACTCAGCACATCCGACAGAAGCAGCATTATTTGCACAGTTCTTATTAACCGAAGACATGCAGAAATTACGTTTTGATCTTACAGGATCTCTTCCGTCAATCAATATGACAGTTGACAGTCCTTATATTAATGGCTTTTTAACACAGCTTAACTATGCATTCCCGATGCCTTCAATCCCTCAGATGAGTGCTTACTGGGATGCTATGAACGCTGCAAGTGCTAATATCTGGGATGGTGCAGATGTTAAAACTGAATTGGATGCATGTAATTCTACTATCTTAGGTCAGTAGAATAAAACAAGCACGAAAATCTCCTGAGTATTTAATTTCTGATAAGTATGCACTGGCATATTTGATCACCTCGGGTGACTTATTACAACGAACATTTTGTAATTAACAGAATGTGAGTGCTTAATTGTTATTCATGTGGGTCTGACTACCTCTTTCCCTCATGCATATATAGGGGTGTTGTATAATTGCAACGCCCCTTTTCCATAACAAGCGGAGCAAGACAGAATATATGCGAACATTAAGAACGAAAAGATACTTACACTTTGAATTAGTTTGTTTAAAGTTTAGTGGCACAGTACCTGAAAGAAGTTCAAAAAGAAATTCAAAAAGAAATTCAAAATGAAATTCAAAAAAAATTCAAAAAGAAATTCCAATGGATTTCATTTTGGAGTTCTTTCCAAGAATTTTGGAATTTTAAATTCTTTTGACACTGCCCATAAAGAAATATAAAGTTATGTTGTAGCGTCTTGATTTCACTTGTAAATTATAAAGGATTGGTGAGCTATGGGTATTAAACTGAAAGAGGATGGTTCCTCAAAAAAGAAGATTTTAATAACTTCCATCCTGTTCATGGGCTTGGGACATTTGATTTTCCTGAAACAATATGTAAAAGGATTACTTTACGCAGCAATTGAAGTTATCATGCTGGTTATGCTGCCGACAATCATATCTAAGATTAACGGGGCAATATCATTAGGTACACCGAAGCCGGATCTGCCGGTGAAACTTAGAGATCACTCTATTTTTATGTTGATTGACGGTGTTATGACCTTAGCTATCGTAGTCTTATTTTTTGTCATCTATTATATATCCGTACGCAGTGCCTTAGCTTCTTATAAGGATTACTGCATCGAGAAAAAGTTTAAAAGCAACAGTGAATCTATGAAAGGTTTTTTAGGAAAAGCATTTCCGATCTTCGGTCTTGCGCCTACAGTTGGACTGATTGTATTTTTTGTAATTGTTCCATTAATGTTTTCCGCATTAGTGGCTTTTACGAACTATTCTTCGCCGAATCATATTCCCCCGAATAATACGGTAGATTGGGTTGGCTTTGCTAATTTTAAAGCAATGTTCGGAGGAAATGCAACCTGGACATCAGCCTTGGGAAGAGTTGCACTCTGGACACTTGTTTGGGCTATTCTTGCTACAGCAACCTGCTACTTCGGAGGTATGCTGATGGCTATCATACTATTGGATAATAAATTGAAAATAGCTCCCTTATTTCGAGGGATTTTTATACTGCCGTATGCAGTGCCTTCCGTCGTAAGTATGTTGGTATGGCAGAATTTATTAAACGGTTCCTTTGGAACTGTGAATCGTACATTGATGAAGCTCGGAATGATTCATACTGCAATCCCATGGCTAGGTGATCAGTGGCTTTCGAAGTTCACTGTAGTTATGATTAATCTCTGGGCGGGCTTCCCTTATTTTATGCTGTTAATCACGGGTACCATGACTGCTATTTCTGCTGATTTATTTGAAGCGGCTAAAATTGATGGGGCAGGCAGGTTCCAGCTGTTCAAGAATATTACATTACCTCTGGTTATGTATCAGACCATGCCTTTGATCATTATGTCATTCACCCACAATATCAATAACTTTGGAGCTATCTTCTTCCTGACCGGCGGCAAACCGGTATTAAGTGATACAACCACAACCAGTGCAGGAGGAACGGACTTACTCGTAACCTGGATATATAAGCTGACGGTTAATCTGATGAGATACAATTATGCTTCCGTACTTGCGATTATGATCTTTGTCATTCTTGCACCCTTTGCAGTCTTTCAGTTCAGTCGTACAAAATCTTATAAGGAGGGTGAGCTGTAATGCTAAGCAGAGTATTCAAAAAAATAAATTTAGGGCTTGTAATATTATTTTTGATTATTTTTTCACTTGGAGTTATGTATCCGCTGGTGTATGTTGTAGGCGCAGCATTTTCTCCTGGTAATTCGATTGCTTCCTTGAATATTATTCCCTTTGGTGATGGAGTTACCTTTGCACATTTTAAAGAGTTATTTACCAATACAAATTATTTGATCTGGTATAAAAATACCTTATTCATTGCTACCTGTACCTCGGCATTAACCATTGTGGTAGCATCCCTTGGAGCTTATGTATTTTCCAGATTCCATTTTACCATGAAGAAGAGTATGATGCTTGCGATGCTTATCCTTCAGATCTTTCCTTCCTTTGTCGGCATGATTGCGATTTATGTAATCCTGCTTAGAATTGGCGGTCTGGATCATTTATGGGGCTTAATCCTCGTATATCTGGCCGGTAATATTCCTTACAACACCTGGATGGTTAAGAGCTATATCGATACGATATCCAAGAGTCTGGATGAGTCGGCAAGAATTGACGGTGCAAATCATCTGACGATATTCTGGAAGATCATTCTTCCTATCGCAAGACCGATCATTATCTTTCTGGGAATTACCAGCTTCACTGCTCCCTGGATGGACTTTATTTTCCCGAAGATGGTACTGCGTTCCGCGGATAAACAGACGCTGGCGCTTGGTCTGTTCAGCTTTGTAACTGATAAAAAGAATGATTTTACGATCTTTGCTGCAGGAGCCCTGTTAGTGGCAATACCATTTATTATATTCTTTATCATTACTCAGAAGACAATGGTTACCTCCTTTGGTACTGCGGCAGTGAAAGAATAAAAGGAGATTATGCATAAGATGATGACGGCATTTGGATTTAATACTAGTTATCTTACGAAAGATGACAAACCTTGGTTTCCAATGATGGGAGAGATACATTATTCCAGGTATCCCCAAAAATACTGGAAGGAATCCTTATATAAAATGAAAGCTGGCGGCATTGATATTGTCTCTGCCTATGCTATCTGGATTCATCATGAGGAAATCGAAGGAGAGTATGATTTTAACGATAATAAGGATTTAAGAGGTTTTGTGACGGCTTGTAAGGAATGTGGCTTATATCTGCTGTTTCGTATCGGTCCATGGGTTCACGGGGAAGTCAGAAACGGAGGTTTCCCGGATTGGCTGGTACAAAAGGGATATAAAGCAAGAAGCAATGACCCGGGATATCTGAAAGAAGTTAGAAATTATTATACTGAGTTGTACAAACAGGTCCAGGGTCTGTTATGCAAGGACGGAGGGCCGATCATCGGAATTCAGATTGAAAATGAATTAGGCCATTGCGGCGGAGCGAGCGGAGAAGCCGGAGAAGAGCATATCCGCACGCTACACCGTATGGCAGTTGAAATTGGTTTTGATGTTCCTTACTATACGGCAACCGGCTGGGGTGGAGCTATAACCGGAGGATTGCTACCGGTAATGGGCGGTTACCCGGAAGCACCTTGGGAGCATAGTCTTACAGAGCTGGAGCCCAGCAGTAATTATGTCTTTTCCCATGAGAGAAATGATCATAATATCGGCAGTGATTTCGGCATTGGGGAAGGTGTAACCTTTGATTATGCTGACTTTCCTTATCTTTGCGCAGAGCTTGGCGGCGGAATGCAGGTAACCTATCAGCGAAGACCCGTAGCAGAAGCTGAAGATATCGGTGCCATGACAATTGCGAAACTCGGCAGCGGAGTAAATCTCCTGGGATATTATATGTATCACGGAGGTACCAATCCCAAAGGAAAGGTAACAACACTGCAGGAAACGAGATTCAACGGTTACAGTGATTACGCGGAGCTAAATTATGATTTTCGCGCACCCATCAGGGAATTCGGACAGATGTCGGATACGTTAAAGGAAATCAAGCTTTATGCGATGTTTGTGAAGGATTTTGGCAGTGAATTCTGTTCCATGCCTGTCTATCTACCTGAATCAAACCCGGACACTGCGAATAATCTGACGGATCTGCGATATGCCTTCCGCCATAACGATAGAAGCGGATATGTATTTATCAATAATTATCAAAGACGATATCCTATGGCAGAGCATGAGAATGTTAAGCTTGTTGTTGATCTTCTGGAGGAGACTGTTACCTTTCCGGAAATAACCATTAAGGACAGGGATTATTATTTCCTTCCATTTAATATGAAGCTTAGTAAAGCAGTATTAAAAAGGGCAATGGTTACTCCGTTATGCTGCTTGAATAATACAGTGAAGTCTTATGTATTCTATGGTGACAGAGAGCCCGGGTATCTCTTGCAGGGTGATATGACAGGGATTGAACTCATCGACCTGAGCAGGAAGGATGCTCTGAATGCCTGGAAGGTGAAACTAAAGCAAGAGCATCTGATTATCAGCACAACAGATGTACTGCAGACAGATCAGGGAATTGAGCTGATTGGAAGAGAAAAGCTGATCTTCAGAATATATCCTGATTTGAGTAATGTCCCGGATGGTTTTGTGAGAAGTGGTATGGATGGTATATTCACAGTATATGAAAAGCTGATGGATGTACAGGAGGTTCCGGTAGGTTATAGACTTGAGACTGAATCAGCCCAGAGGAATACCTATGAGATAGAGCTTAAGATACCGCAGGGTAACATGGAGGACTGCTTCCTGCAGATAACCTATCAGGGTGATTATGCCAAATTATATCGCAGTGGAGAGTTTATTGCTGATCATTTTTATGTCGGTAAGGAGTGGGAAGTTGGTTTAAAACAGTTTGATTTCCCTGAAAAGCTGACACTTGAGGTGTATCCTTTACAGGAAAATGCTGAAATGTTCCTGGAAACCTGGCCGGATATGAAAAATGGCATCGCCTGTGAATTAAACCATGTTTCTGCACAGGCTGAGTATAAGGCACTTATTACTTATAAAAGATAAGTAAGACGAAACTTTTATAATCATGCTATTTACACAAAATTGATACATTTTCCTGAGCGGAAGTAAAGCTTTAATATGCTTACGATACATGTTCCTGAGCAGAAGTTACGCTTTAATATACTTACGCATGTATGTGTAATAGCGGAGAAATTTGTACTAATTGCGTAGCAAATTACAATAATTAAATTGTTTTGCATTATATATAAAGGTTACTAATACCACATGCTTCAGTTTACATTGCTTACCGTAGTGCCTGAAAGTATGTGGTATTTGTTTATTGGTGTATGCAGTTGATAATTAAGGAATTTAATGGGAGGAGAGTGTTATATTGAAAAAAGCAAAGATATCCATAGTTTTCGTTATACTGAGTGTGATCATCATAAGCGCATGCCTTTTATTTTTATTAGTCTTTCAAGACAAAGATACGGGCTCAACGGATCCCGGAATATTTGTTGCAAAGATTGATAATCTAAGCCAGGACTTCATCAAAGGTGTCGATGTATCAAGCGTAATATCCCTGGAAAACAGCGGAGTAGTTTATTACGGAGAGAATGGGAAAAAGCAGGACATCTTTAAGACCTTATCCCAGGCAGGAGTGAATTACATACGAATTCGTGTCTGGAATGATCCCTATGATGCGAATGGCAACGGCTACGGCGGTGGTAATAATGATCTCGCAACTGCCGTGAAGATTGGTAAGAGAGCTACCAAATACGGTATGAAGGTGCTGATTGATTTTCATTATTCTGATTTCTGGGCAGACCCTGCAAAGCAGAAGGCACCGAAGGCCTGGCAAGATCTAAGTCTCGAGGATAAGAAGAAAGCTTTATACGATTATACCAAAAATAGCTTGAAGACCCTGCTTGATGAAGGGGTTAATGTAGCTATGGTACAGATCGGTAATGAAACCACAGGTAATTTCTGCGGTGAAAATAACTGGAAGAACATAACTGCATTATTTAGCGAGGGCAGTAGAGCCATTCGTGAGATTAGCAAGGAGAATAAAAAGGATATACTGATTGCTGTTCATTTTACTAACCCGGAGACACCGGATAATTATGAACGTTATGCAATGATACTGCAAAACTTCAAGGTCGATTATGATGTATTTGCAAGCTCTTATTATTCCTACTGGCATGGAACCCTGGATAATCTGACGTCGATATTATCCAAGATAGCACAGGATTATAATAAGAAGGCTATGGTTGCGGAAACCAGCTATGCATATACCTATGATAATGGAGACGGTCATGGTAACACGATTTCAGAAGATACCGTAGTGACCAAGAATTATCCGATTACCGTCCAGGGACAGGCGGATGCCATCCGTGATGTAATGGCGGCAGTAGCTAAGGTTGGAGATGCAGGCTTGGGTGTATTCTATTGGGAGCCTGCCTGGATTCCGGTTCCCGGGACGTCGGTGGAAGACAGGAAGGCCCTTTGGGAGAAATATGGCTCCGGATGGGCAAGCAGCTTCGCCGGTGAATATGATCCGGAGGATGCTGGGGTTTATTATGGAGG
>Ga0207834_1000356_pt1 | contig 16570 bp, 12 predicted proteins | sample LuqExpMetagenom5_FD_187763 | JGI IMG/M metagenome (GOLD analysis project Ga0207834, IMG submission 187763) | Tropical forest soil microbial communities from Luquillo Experimental Forest, Puerto Rico - Sample 5 (SPAdes) | ecosystem: Environmental > Terrestrial > Soil > Tropical forest ...
GATAGCCCGCTGTCCTTATGCCGGAAATTATGCAGAAATCCAGTAGAATAGAGGCGTTGTCAGCAATTTATTCTGGCTATATGACTGAAAAGGAAATTACGACCTATGAAATAAAATGCTCTGCATGGATACACACTCAGTGCATAGCAAATTAAATTTTCGCTGGAATTATGTCAGCTAAGCTGCCCGCGCTCGGTGCGAGAGTTTACCAAGGTTAATTCTTCGTTCAGGCTTTCGTATACAAACACAGAAGAGTTGCCTTTCTCAATAATAATGAAATAAAAAAGCTGTCCGGTAAGGACAGCCTCTTATCATCATATAATAAGTTATGCGATGTTATTGATAGCCTTGGATAAACGAGATACTTTTCTTGCAGCTGTATTCTTGTGAAATACGCCCTTAGAGCAAGCTTTATCAATCTCGGAAACTGCTTCAACTAAGTTAGCCTTAGCAACTTCTTTATCGCCGGATGCAACAGCAGCATCAACCTTCTTAATCATTGTCTTAACTTTAGACTTGATTTGCTTATTTCTAACAGCCTTAGTCTCGTTAACTAAAATTCTCTTCTTTGCTGATTTTATGTTAGCCAATTCGTACACCTCCAAATATAAATTATTATCAATCAGAGAGCCAAGGACACCAGAGTGAGAGTGAGATGTCATGTTGGTTATGATTGTTCGTATACTTTTGTTTCACTAAATCCGGACACGGACGTTCTAATGGAAACATACTATTATATAGTAGTATATCGGTATTGTTCTGTCAATACATATTTTAAAAAACTTTGCAGAAAATATAGAAGAAACATGCATGAAATCTTCTGCCATATGCCATAATGCTAGAGGTAATAGGTTGAAAAAGCATTTTCAGAAAGCGAATTATACATTACATAATTCGCTATGGCAAAAAGCACCCGGTGTGTTTTTCTCAAAGTGAATGAAAAGCATAATTCACATGGGTATTTGAGCTGCCTGACAACAGAATGGAGGTTATGATGAATAATAAAATTAGAACGGACTTAGCACTGGAAGCAAGAGAGAGTTTTCCCGAGGATGATGTAGAGATTAAAGGTGTCATATTGACTGAAAATTATGATGAAAAGAACAAAGTCAGGGTATCAACCGTAGTGATAAAGGATGAAAAAGGTGCCAAAGCCATGCAGAAGCCGATTGGAACTTATATTACCATTGAGGCTCCCGAAATCAATAAAACCGATGAGAGTTATCATAAGCCTGTTTCGGACGAGATAGCAAAGCATTTAAGAACCCTTGCGGGAGATTTAAAAAAAGAAGAGGTGCTTATCGTAGGACTTGGGAACAGAGAGGTTACCCCGGATGCCTTAGGACCTCAGGTTGTAGATAATCTGTTTATTACGAGACATCTGATTAGGGAATATGGAAAAGATTTCAAGGAGAAAAATCATCTTGGCAGTGTTAGTGCCATTTCACCGGGAGTTATGGCTCAGACCGGTATGGAAACCGTAGAAATCATCAAGGGAATTGTAGAACAAACGAAACCAAAGCTTTTGATTGTCATTGATGCTTTGGCTTCTCGGAGCGTCAACCGGGTGAATACAACAGTTCAGTTAACAGATACCGGCATCAGTCCGGGATCCGGAATTGGTAACAACAGAAAGGCTTTGAACGAAGAAAGCCTGGGTACGAAAGTAATTGCCCTGGGAGTTCCGACAGTTGTCGATGCTGCAACCATAGTAGCGGATACCTTAACCAGATATATGGAACAGAGCGGCTTTAGTGAAGAAGATATTGATAAATTCATATCTGAAGTAAGGGAACAGCAAATAGATAATATGTTTGTGACACCAAAGGATATTGACGAGTCCATCAAGAAACTCAGCTATACTGTCTCAGAAGCAATCAATTCCTGCTTTGCACAGATGGCTTGATTTCATAAAATTGCTTTGTCCATCTTGTCTTTCAGTTATAAAATAAAGCTTCCCGAATATAATGAATCAGGCTAAGTTATGTAAGCCGATTATTTTAAGGATGAGTAAACCGTCATATCGGTTTTCTTATAGTTATGGGGGCTTTATGCGTAAAATACGATTTAGGTTAAGATTAAAAATCTATCCGGTAATTTGGTCCATTATCACTCTGGCAGCCGTATATATTTTATTACGCTTTGCTATTCTATCATTTTCAGAAGATATGGGCCAAGCCGGCTTTGGTGAAGCACTAGTTGCTAAGTTGTGTTCCCAGGTCATTGAATCGGGTTCCTCCTTTGTCAGTTATGCAGCGAGTAGTGGAGAATCAAGCTATTCTTTTCCAGTAAAGCTGGTGGACAATGAACTGGCACTTGGCGCATTTACAAAGGAGGACACCCAGTCCACGGTCGTCTTGGCGAAGGAGGCTTCGTATTTTCAATCAGATTATGCTAAACAGCTAGAAGATAATAGCCTTACAACACAAAAAAGCAATAGCGTTACAACACAAGAAAGTAATGGCGCTACAACACAAGAGAATAATAGTACAACAAAGGAGAATAATAGTGTGACAGCACAAGAGAGCAGTACTGGGACATACGGCAGTCTTGGTATCTATCCGATTGACAGCAATGTAGTGGGCTTGGAATATATATTAACCAATGGTGCAATACTTCGAAGCGTTTCTGCCGGAGTATTGCTTGGCGATGAAAAGATTATAGCAAATCAGCTGCAGATTGGTTATCTGAAGGGAGATATCAGCCAGAAGGAGTCAGAAGGCGAGAATAACGATGACAGTGCGGTTGCAGCTTTAGGTACGGGTGGTACAGTAAAATATACGCTTAGCCAGCTTAAGGATACGAGCTTTCTGGTGCGTAACTTCTACATCGTAGATGCTTCCACGGAAGTTACAGAAAGCTTATTCAATGCTGAAGACTTCCTGAGTAAAGACATGAAGATGAAACAAACGAATGATGCTCCTCAGATCCTGATATATCATACCCATTCCCAGGAGGCTTTTATAGACAGCAGACCGGGAAATGAAGATGATACGGTTATAGGTATAGGCAGCTACCTTACTAAAATTCTTCAAGATGATTATGGTTATAATGTCATTCATGATAAAACCAAATATGATATTGTAAATGGAAAGGAAGACCGTAACTTAGCTTATAATCAGGCGGAGGACGGCGTTACTAAAATTCTGAAGGATAATCCAACCATAGAAGTAATCATTGATTTACATAGAAACAGCGGTGCGGGTAAAACGGTAAATATTAATGGCAGGGATACCGCAATGGTAATGCTTTTTAATGGTCTTTCCAGAGATCAGAACGGTCCGATCACGTATCTTGATAATCCTTATCTGCCAGACAATCTGGCCTTTAGTTTTCAGCTGCAGCTAAAATCGAAGGAACTGTATCCGGGGCTGTTCTATAAGAATTATCTAAAGAGCTATCGCTTTAATATGCATTTGCGGCCAAAATCACTTCTGATTGAGCTGGGAACGGTCAATAACACCGTTGAAGCAGAAAAAAATGCGATAATCCCTTTTGCTGAAATCCTGAATGATGTATTAAAGGGTAATTAATTTGGCAATAATTTATGGCTGAATCGGATATGGTATATTGATGTTAAAATCCGTAAAAATGAAAATCTCATTATCTTGCTAGTAGTTCGTGGTTGTGTTATAATCAAACAGATAATTTATGGATAGAATTTACGCAGGAGGAACAAGATGGCCCTAGACCAAAGTAAAATAAGAAATTTTTGTATCATTGCTCATATAGATCATGGTAAATCAACCCTGGCAGACCGTATCATAGAGATGACCGGTCTGCTGACCAGCCGGGAAATGCAGGCACAGGTTCTGGATAACATGGACCTGGAGCGGGAGAGAGGAATTACAATCAAAGCCCAGACAGTTCGTACTGTTTATAAAGCAAAGAACGGTGAGGAATATATCTTTAATCTGATTGATACACCGGGCCATGTAGACTTTAATTATGAGGTTTCCAGAAGTCTTGCGGCCTGCGAAGGAGCAATCCTGGTTGTAGACGCAGCACAGGGTATCGAAGCCCAGACCTTAGCTAATGTATATCTGGCGCTGGATCATAACCTGGATATCATGCCTGTCATCAATAAAATTGACCTTCCAAGTGCTGATCCTGAGCGTGTCATCGCTGAGATTGAAGATGTCATTGGCCTTGAGGCCCATGAGGCTCCGCTAATTTCTGCCAAGATGGGTACGAATGTGGACCAGGTGCTGGAGCAGATAGTATCGAAGATACCTGCACCAAAGGGAAATGCGAATGCTCCGTTGCAAGCATTGATTTTTGACTCTATTTATGATTCCTATAAAGGAGTAATAGTATTCTGCAGAATTAAAGAGGGTACTGTCAGAAAAGGCACCGAAATCCGTATGATGGCGACCGGTGCAACAGCCGAAGTAGTAGAATTAGGTATCTTTGGCCCCGGCCAGTTTATTCCTACCGAGGAGCTTTCCGCCGGCATGGTAGGTTATATCACGGCCAGCTTAAAGAATGTAAAGGATACCCGTGTCGGCGACACCATTACAGATAACAAACGTCCCTGCGCTGAACCGCTTCCCGGTTATAAGAAGGTTCACCCGATGGTTTATTGCGGAATGTATCCGGCAGACGGTTCAAAATATCTGGATCTTCGCGACGCACTGGAAAAGCTGCAGCTAAATGATGCTTCCCTGCAGTTCGAACCGGAGACCTCGGTAGCTTTAGGCTTTGGTTTCCGCTGCGGCTTCCTGGGACTACTGCATCTGGAAATCATTCAGGAAAGATTGGAAAGAGAATATAATCTTGATCTGGTAACGACTGCACCCAGCGTTATCTACAAGGTTCATAAGCATGACGGACAAGTTTTTGATATTACGAACCCGACGAATCTGCCGGATCCATCTGAGATCGCATTTTTGGAAGAACCGGTTGTATCTGCGGAAATCATGGTAACGACAGAATTCGTAGGCTCCATCATGAACCTATGTCAGGAGCGCCGTGGTATTTATCTTGGCATGGAATATATGGAAACGACCAGAGCTCTGTTAAAATATGAGCTGCCGTTGAATGAGATCATTTATGACTTCTTTGATGCCTTAAAATCCAGATCCAAAGGCTATGCATCCTTTGATTATGAATTAAAGGGTTATGTCCAGTCCGATCTTGTGAAGCTGGATATCTTGATTAATAAAGAAGAAGTGGATGCACTGACCTTCATCGTTCATGCAGAAAGTGCCTATGAACGCGGTAGAAGAATGTGTGAGAAGCTGAAGGATGAGATCCCGCGCCAGCTGTTCGAAATTCCGATTCAAGCGGCTATCGGAAGCAAGATTATTGCAAGAGAGACAGTAAAGGCTATGAGAAAAGACGTTCTTGCGAAATGCTACGGCGGTGATATCACCCGTAAGAAGAAGCTTCTCGAGAAACAAAAGGAAGGTAAGAAGAGAATGCGCCAGGTTGGTAATGTAGACATTCCCCAGAAAGCCTTCATGAGCGTTTTAAAGTTGGATGATGACTAGTACAACGTTCTGTAAATACCTATGCATATTTTCTGGTCTGATTTCCCTTTTTCAGCATCGGCCAAGCCTCGGTGTAGCCCCACTACACCTGCGTTTGTCCGATACTGACTAAGAAAAATCATCCTCAGAACTATGCACAGGTATTTAGCAAACGTTGTACTAGGATATATAAGACTCTCCCATGAGAGACTTCAGAGTACACAATATAGAGAGCTTTTGCACAATTATACACGTTTGGATAACAGGTAAACTCCTGGATCAAACTGGAAGTACATTTTCGTGCAAAAGCTCTTTTGTTTTAAGGAGTAATTACTTATGCAAAATTATAATACCGAGAATGAGAAGCAACGGGATTTGGGACTGTATATCCATATTCCCTTTTGTATAAAGAAGTGTGATTATTGTGATTTCTTATCGGCACCGGCGACAAAAGAAGTACAGGAGGATTATTTTGATGCGCTTCTTACGGAGATTAAAAGCTATGCAGGTAGAATGGAGGATTATACTGTACCTACCATATTCTTTGGAGGAGGCACTCCTTCCTGTGTAGATGCTGAATATATCAAAAGAATTCTATTGTTAATACGCAAGGTATTTCATGTGGATGATAAAAGACTGGAAGCTACGATTGAAGTAAATCCGGGAACGGTGACGAAAGAAAAGCTTCTTACCTATCTGGAGGCAGGCATTAACCGGCTGAGCTTTGGATTGCAGTCTGCGGATGATACGGAATTGAAACTTCTGGGAAGAATTCATAATTATGCTCAGTTCAAAGAGAATTATTTGCTGGCAAGGGAGCATGGTTTCCAAAACATCAATATCGATCTGATGTCAGCGCTGCCTGGGCAGACGCTATCCTCTTGGGAAGACACATTAAATAAAATCATAGCTCTAAATCCTGAGCATATATCTGCCTACAGCCTGATCATTGAAGAGGGGACTAAGTTTTATGACAGATATCGGGAGAGTACCGATGGATACCTGGAGTTACCGGATGAAGAAACAGACCGCCTGATTTATCACAGAACGAAACAAATACTTGAATTACATGGTTATCACAGATATGAAATATCAAACTATGCAAAAATCGGTTATGAATGTGCACACAATATGTCCTATTGGATTGGAACCGAATATTTAGGGATTGGGCTAGGTGCATCATCTTTACTTAATGGTGCAAGATATTCAATAATGCATGATATAAAGCAGTATATTCAAGCATGCAGAGAATATATAAATGTTAAAATAAACAATAATCTATTTCATTTGGAAAATGCACAACAAAATGATGCCATAGCAGATCCTATTGGTTTAATCCGGGATTTAGAAATATTGACGAAGGAACGGAGAATGGAGGAGTTCATGTATCTGGGGCTGCGAATGTGCGGAGGAATCAGTGCAGATGCCTTTTTACAAAGGTTTGGGCGAGATATTAATTCAGTATACGGTGATGTAATTAAGCGATTGATTAAGGATAATTTGTTGATTATAAATGGTGATAATATACATTTATCGGAATATGGAATCGATGTTAGCAACTCGGTTCTTTTTGTATTCTTACTTAATTGAGCAGGATGGTGCAAATTTATTACACAAAATTTGATTTTGCTAATAATATGCACAAAAAACTGTACGATTATTATGCGTTTTGACGATGTACATCCTTAATGCCATATGGTAAAATATGTACGTAATGATGGTGCGGATTTCCTGTGCCACAGAAAATACATATTTAAGAGGAGGAGTTATTACATGATGTTAAAGAAATTTTTATCAGTAGCAGCAGTATTGGCACTTGTTGTTACAGCAGTTCCTGCTAAGGCTAAAGCAGCAACAGATGTAATTGATTTTGAGGATGGTAATATTCCGGCTGGTCTCGTAATGGCAACAGTAAACGATGATGGTGTTACACCTGATGGAGATCCATCAACATTATCTGTAGTTGATTTCGCTGGCTCTAAGATGCTTAAAATTGATACAACAGCTAACGGCACGCCCAAGCTTAAATTCGTACTTGCTGCATTAGTAGGGGAAGAGAATGTAACTAAGGTTCAGGGTATCGAGTATGATTTAGTTATCGAACAGCCTAGCGGTGAAGCAGCTGGTTGGAATGGCGGTACTATTGCAGCAGGTCCTTGGGCAGCAGGTGGCGCTTGGTTCAATGGTGTTGGTTATACTCTTGAAGATAAAGAGAACAGCGTAACAGCAGTAACTCATTTCAAAGAGATGGTTACTTCTGGATTTGGTTTTGCAGATTCAACCGGTTTCTTCATGTTCATGAACTGGGGTAACAACGGAACAGATGATTACATCGATAACATTAAGATTCTTGATGTTGACGGCAATGCAATTCCGTTAGTATCCGCAGCAGCTGTAGAAGCTACTGATGATACAGCAGCTACAACAACTGATGCTGCAGCTACTACAGACGATGCAGCAGCTACAACAACTGACGTTCCTAAGACAGGAGCAACTTCTTTTGCATTATTCTTCTTAACAGGTGCAGCAGTTATGGGTGTTGGCGCTTTAGTTATCAAGAGACGTAAGGCAGTTGAAGAATAAAATAAAAAACTGAAACCTACATAAATGATGCACACTCCCGTAAGCCTGAACCGCTTACTGGGGTGTGTTTTTATGTGGAATTCAGTTTGTAACTTGCGAGCTGAGGTAAGGCCTACTTTATTCCTATCACTTGTTTAATTACAGCGGAGCCTTTGGAGTAAGGACATTACTTTTTCTATAAAAATATAAAACTTCCTTGACAAATGAAAATGATAGTGCTATTTTATTTATAGATGTTAGCACTCTATCGAGTCGAGTGCTAACAAAGAAAACTTCCTGATAACAGTTGTACTTTATTACACGATGGAATGAGGTAGGATATGCAGCAGTTGGATGAAAGAAAAATGAAGATTTTACAGGCAATCATCCGCAATTACCTGGAAACCGGAGAGCCTGTTGGTTCAAGAACCATTTCGAAATATACCGATTTGAATTTGAGTTCAGCAACCATCCGTAATGAGATGGCAGATCTGGAAGAACTGGGTTACATCATACAGCCGCATACTTCTGCAGGCCGCATTCCCTCAGATAAAGGTTATCGCCTCTATGTTGATATGCTTCTAAAGGATAAGGTCCAGGAAGTAGAGGACATGAAGATGTTATTGCTGGAAAAGGCTGACCGATTAGAAAGCATACTCCAGCAGGTGGCAAAGCTGCTTGCAGTGAATACCCAATATACAACAATGGTATCCACACCTCAATATAAGAAGAAGGTTAAGTTTATCCAGCTTACCGAGGTCGATGAGAATCAGTTGCTGGCTGTCATCGTATTTGAAAGAAATATTGTAAAGAATAAAATCATTCATATATCAACATCCTTAAATAAAGAAACTCTATTAAAACTAAATATTATCATTAATACGTTTTTACAAGGACTTGATTTGGGAGAAATCAACCTGCCGGTGATTACACAGATGAAGGAACAGGCAGGAGATTATCGTACCATCGTTAATGATATACTCGATGCAATTATGCAGGCAGTATCCGAAGAAGATGATTTTGAAATTTTTACATCAGGAACTACCAATATCCTAAGATATCCGGAATTGAGCGACAGGGATAAGGCAGCTGATCTGCTCTATACCCTGGAAGAGAAAAAGGTACTCACCGAATTTATTCAAGATAAGATGGAGGATGAGGAAACAAGAGGAATTCAGGTATATATCGGAGATGAAACTCCGATAGAATCCATGAAGGAATGCTCTGTAGTCACTGCGACTTATGAAATCGAAGAAGGAGTATACGGAAAGGTCGGAATCATTGGACCGAAGCGAATGGATTATCAAAAGGTAGTAAACACCCTGCAATCACTTATGACGCAATTGGATGATATTTTTAAGAAGAAAACATAGCGAAATACAAGACAATCTGTGGTAATAAGCATAGCCAGATTGTGATTGGAAAGGTGGTATTCAGGATTGGAGGATATGGATAAAGCGATAGAAATAATGAAAGCCGCTATGGAAAAGGAGAAAGCAATGAAGGAAATGTCAAAAGATACTATGAATCAGGAAATCGATGAGGAGACACAAAAAGAAGCACAATCATATGAGATTTTCGATGAAGCTGATGAATTTGTGGACGATTCAGAAGAAACTGAAGCAGAAGTTAAGGCTGACGGAACAGAAGGAACGGATGCTAAGCATGATAAGGCAGGAAAATCCTTCTTTAAGAGTTCTAAATCCAAGGAGCTGGCTGCAAAGGATCAAAAGATCGAAGAGCTTACAGACCGCTTAATGAGAACCATGGCGGAGTTTGATAATTTCCGTAAGCGTACCGAGAAAGAAAAAACTATGATGTATGACACGGGAGTAAAAAGTATTATTGAGAAGATTCTCCCCATTGTTGATAATTTCGAAAGAGGTCTTGGCACAATCACAGAGAAGGAGAAAGAAAGCTCCTTCGCACAGGGAATTGAACTCATATATCGTCAGTTGGTTACCTCGCTTGATGAGATTGGACTAAAACCGATTGACGCAGTAGGCAAAGAATTTGATCCAAACCTTCATAATGCAGTTATGCATGGTGATGATGACAGTCTCGGAGAGAACATTGTATCCGATGAATTCCAAAAGGGTTACATTTACCGTGACATGGTAGTTCGTCACAGTATGGTTAAAGTAGTGAACTAGTAGATGATTATATAAAATATAGGAGGAAACGAACATGAGTAAAATTATTGGTATTGACTTAGGAACAACAAATTCATGTGTTGCCGTTATGGAAGGTGGAAAACCGGTTGTTATCGCGAATACAGAAGGTTCAAGAACAACTCCTTCTGTTGTAGCATTTACAAAGACAGGAGAGCGTTTGGTTGGTGAGCCTGCAAAGCGTCAGGCTGTTACAAATTCAGAGAAGACTATTTCTTCCATCAAGAGACATATGGGCACAGATTACAGAGTAAAAATTGATGATAAGAGATATTCACCTCAGGAAATCTCCGCAATGATCCTGCAGAAGTTAAAAGCTGATGCAGAGGCATATCTTGGTGAGAAGGTAACTGATGCAGTTATTACTGTTCCTGCATATTTCAACGATGCTCAGAGACAGGCAACCAAGGATGCAGGTAAGATCGCAGGTCTTGAAGTTAAGAGAATTATCAACGAGCCTACAGCTGCTGCATTAGCATATGGTCTTGATAACGAACATGAACAGAAGATTATGGTTTATGACTTAGGTGGTGGTACCTTCGATGTATCCATCATCGATATCGGTGACGGTGTTATCGAAGTATTGGCAACCGCAGGTGATAACAGACTTGGTGGTGATGACTTCGATGAGAGAATTACCAGATACATGATTGATGAGTTCAAGAAATCTGACGGCGTTGACTTATCCCTTGATAAGATGTCACTTCAGAGATTAAAGGAAGCTGCTGAGAAGGCTAAGAAGGAATTATCCTCAGCTACTACAACCAACATCAACCTTCCTTTCATCACTGCAACCGCAGAAGGACCGAAGCATTTTGATATGAACTTAACCCGTGCGAAATTCGATGAGTTAACTCATGATTTAGTTGAAAGAACCGTTGTACCGGTACAGAATGCTCTTCGTGATTCCGGACTTACACCTTCTGACATCAAGAAAGTATTATTAGTTGGTGGTTCTACCCGTATTCCTGCAGTTCAGGATAAGGTTAGACTTTTAACCGGACAGGAGCCTTCCAAGACTTTAAATCCTGACGAATGTGTTGCAATCGGTGCTTCCATCCAGGGTGGTAAGTTAGCAGGCGATGCCGGTGCAGGAGACATCCTTCTTCTTGACGTAACTCCGTTGTCACTTTCTATCGAGACTCTTGGTGGTGTAGCTACCAGATTAATCGAAAGAAATACAACCATTCCTACGAAGAAGAGCCAGGTATTCTCTACCGCAGCTGATAACCAGACTGCTGTTGATATCAACGTAGTACAAGGTGAGAGACAGTTTGCGAAGGATAATAAGAGCCTTGGACAATTCCGTCTGGATGGTATTCCGCCGGCAAGAAGAGGCATTCCTCAGATTGAAGTTACCTTCGATATCGATGCAAACGGTATTGTTAATGTATCCGCTAAGGATCTTGGAACAGGCAGAGAGCAGCATATTACGATTACTTCAAACTCCAACCTTTCTGACTCTGATATAGATAAGGCAGTAAGAGAAGCAGCTGAATATGAGGCTCAGGATAAGAGACGTAAGGAAGCAGTTGATGTTCGTAATGATGCTGACTCCATGGTATTCCAGACTGAGAAGGCTTTAAGCGAAGTTGGCGATAAGATTGATGCAGGTGCTAAGTCTACTGTTGAAGCTGATTTGGCAAGACTGAAGGAATTAATTGAGAAATCCAATCCTGAGGTTATGAGCGAAGGCGAAGTTGCTGATATCAAGGCTGCAAAGGAAAAATTAATGACCGATGCCCAGGCATTATTTGCAAAATTATATGAGCAGAGCGGTGCAGGTGCAGCAGGCGGTCCTGGTCCTGATATGTCAGGTGCAGGTTCTTCCGGAGCAACCGGCGGCTATAACGATGATGTAGTAGACGGAGATTACCGTGAAGTATAATTAAGCAGATCTATATGAAAATGTAGAGAATAGCTTTACAAATTGAAAGAAATTAACTATTTCTCATTTTGAAGAACTTTAACATGATATTCTGGTGATATCATGTTAAAGTTCTTCCATAAAAAATGTTGATGGGCGGTCAAAACTGACTGCCTGTTTGCCTATGAATGGAATTTGGCTATGCTGAATTCATCAGGAGAATGTGAAAGCATACTCCGTTTTACAGAGAAGTATGAAAGGTGAAGGAGAAGATGGCAGATAAACGTGATTATTATGAGGTCTTAGGTGTCGACAGTACAGCGACGGAGGATGAACTTAAAAAAGCATATAGACAGCTTGCGAAGAAATATCATCCTGATACCAACCCGGGGAATAAAGAAGCAGAGGCTAAATTCAAGGAAGCATCGGAAGCATACGCAGTACTTAGTGATGCGGATAAGCGTAGACAGTATGATCAATTCGGACATTCCGCTTTTGATGGCAGTGCAGGTGCCGGTGGCTTTGATTTTTCCGGTATGGATATGGGCGATATTTTTGGCGATATCTTCGGAGATCTCTTCGGTGGCCGTACAAGACGTCCCAGCAATGGGCCGATGCAAGGTGCAAACCTCCGTACAGCTGTCAGAATCACCTTTGAAGAAGCAGTTTTCGGTACCGAGAAGGAAATAGAGCTTACGCTGAAGGATGAATGTGCAACCTGTCATGGTACCGGTGCAAAAGCCGGAACCACTGCAGATACCTGTCCGAAATGCGGTGGTAAAGGCCAGGTGGTTTATACCCAGCAATCCTTATTCGGAATGGTTCGTAATATTCAGACCTGTCCGGATTGTAAAGGTACCGGAAAGATTATTAAAGATAAATGTCCTGACTGTTATGGAACTGGATTTATCAGCAGCAAGAAGAAAATTAAGGTTTCCATCCCTGCTGGTATTGACGGCGGTCAAAGTGTAAGAATCAGAGGTAAGGGTGAGCCTGGTACGAATGGCGGCCCGAGAGGAGACCTGCTGGTTGAAGTTGAAGTAAGCAGACATCCGATCTTCCAGCGTCAGGATTATGATATTTTCTCAACAGCACCCATTTCCTACGCAATTGCAGTCCTGGGTGGTGATGTGAAGATCAGTACAGTTGACGGAGAAGTAATATATAATGTGAAGCCGGGAACACAGACCGATACGAAGGTGCGTTTAAGGGAAAAAGGTGTTCCGAGCCTTAGAAATAAAGCGGTAAGAGGCGATCATTATGTTACCCTCGTCGTTCAGGTTCCAACCAATCTGACTACTGAGCAGAAGGATCTTTTGAAAAAATTTGACGATGCTATGACTGGTAAAGTAACTCCGGGATCTGATGACGGTGATAATAAAGGAAAGAAGAAGTTCTGGAAATAATTACTTAACATAAACAAGGATGATTAACCCAAGTATGGTAATGGAGAACTCATATGAAGTGGAAGAAATTCACGTTAGAAACTACAACAGAAGCAGTCGATCTGATCAGTGATATGCTGAATGATCTTGGAATTGAAGGTATTGAAATCAGCGATAACATACCGTTATCGGAAGAGGATAGAAAACGTCTGTTCATCGATATCCTCCCGGAATTGAAGGAGGATGACGGTACTTCCATCGTCAGCTTTTATGTTGATGAAGAAGAGGATATGGATTCACTTTTAGCAAAGGTCAGAGAAGGACTAGAGGAACTATCCAGTTATGTTGACATCGGTAGTGGTGATATTTCCGTATCAGAGACCGAAGATAAGGACTGGATCAATAACTGGAAGGAATTTTTTAAACCATTTCGTATTGATGACACCATCGTTATCAAACCAACCTGGGAAGAGCTTACGCAGAAGAAGGAAGGAGATATCATCATCGAGATAGATCCCGGAATCTCCTTCGGAACCGGCTCACACGAGACGACGAAGCTCTGTATCTCAGGAATGAAGCAATATATCCATGAGAATTCGGTTGTTCTGGACGCAGGAAGCGGCAGTGGTATCTTATCCATCATTGCTAAGAAGTTAGGTGCAAAGGAAGTACTCGGAATTGATATTGATCCGAATGCTACGAATTCTGCCACCCTGAATGCTGAGGTAAATGGTCTACCTATAACGGAAGGTCAGCTTTCCTTTACTACAGGGAATATCATTGAAGATGATGGTATCCGTACACAGATCGGTAAGGAGAAATATGATCTGGTTGTTGCCAATATACTGGCTGATGTCATTATCCCATTATCCGATGTCATTGGTGAGAATATGAAGCCCGGAGGCATATTTATCAGCTCCGGTATTATTAATATGAAGGAAGAAGCGGTAAAGGCTGCAATCTTAAAGAACCATTTTACCATTTTAGAGGTAAACAGAATGGGCGACTGGGTTTCCTTTATCGCACAGAAATAGATATAAATCGGTATTATATTTTAATATTGTAATCCATCCTGCAGGAATATGATGTATAAGAAGAATTAATCAGAGTGTCGAAAGTATCCTGTGAGCAAACCGGATACCATATACAGAATCTGATACTTGTTAAGTTAAAATATATGGTATCTTTGCTTGTCAAGCTAAAATATATGGTATCTGATGCTTGTTATGGTAAAATATATGGTATCCGATTTGTTCTCGAGTTTATTAACGACATTCTATTCAAGAATTCCTAGTTTATAAATTATATACTACAATCGATAAAGATTATTTCTTTATCGTTAAAATACTCCCGGTACATCCAAGATGCACCGGGAGGTTTTGATTCTAGATGTTCAATGTTTCATTTGGTTTTATGATCCAACTGGAATACAGATAGAACAAGAGGCTGATCACAAGGATTAAAACTGCTGCAAATAAGAGTGTCAGATATATGCTCTGTGTTAAAAACTGATAGATATAACTGATGTCTCTGACATATACAAAGACATAATCATTTGCTTTAGTTGACCTCCCGGTTACAAAGAAGTAATGACAGCCATCATCCTTTATTACCTGAACCTGCCTTGTTCCAGCATGCACAGAAAGCAGCCTTTGATATTTTGACTGACTTACTGATGTAAAATTCGAATAAAAGGGCTCATTATCCCGATAAACCAGTAGATGAATTCCCCGTTTTGAGTAATACTCTGCATAATGGGAGTATAGCAGCTTCTGATTATTATCCTCCACTTGATAATCGATGCCATTTTCCAGGGAACTTATAAGAAAGGAAAACTCATTCAGGGAACGTTCCTGTTCCCTTGAAATGTTATCAAGATGACTCCGACTGGTCAAATAGTAGGAGCTGACAGATAAGGTTGTTAAGGATATTATCAAAATACGGATATATATTTTCGTACACGGCTTCAAATCAGGTTACCTCCAGGCTTAATTATATTTATGTATTATCTTTATTGCGGCCTCTCAATCAAACTTTTTCTTAAGATGCTGGATATGTTCATTAGGATTAGATAATAGCAAAAGTATATAGCAAAAGTATATAGCAAAAGCATATAACAAAAGTATAACAAAAGCATATAACAAAAGCATATTATAAAAGATGGCATATCGTTTTTATTAAATAATGCTTTTTTCCTTTGGCATAATAATATAACCATTAATTAAAAAACATCTCACCCAGATCCTTAATTGAAACTTAGTATAAGAATGATTATGAATATTAAATAAAGTACCCCAAAATATTATACCATTGATATCGTCTTACCTTTGAAAACTTCCTTCCGTCATCTTTAGCTGAAAAATATGTGATTAATTATTTGTTATATGTATATGCCAGTATAAAACCGGCAAGAAAGTGAAAGTTATTATAGGATGAGATCATTAATATTTTACTGGTTAAGTATAGTTGTCCGTAGATGTCCTGATATCGAAATGGCCTTAACTTTAAGAAATAGTTATTGAACATATGTTCTTTTTGCTATATAATAGTATTGTATGAAATTTATATACGAAGGAGATCAGGAATGCATCGATTTTATGTAGCCCCATCACAGATAGAAGATGGAACTGTAACAATTACAGGCTCTGATGTTAATCATATAAAGAATGTTCTGCGCATGAAGCAAGGCGAGGAAATTGTAATTTGTAATGGACAAGGAAAAGATTGTTATTGTATAATTAATAAGGTGTCGGAGGGAGTAATTACCGCCAAAATTGAATCCGAACAAGATACCGGAACAGAGCTGAAATCAAAAATAACCTTGTTTCAGGGAATGCCGAAGAAGGACAAGTTGGAGCTGATTATCCAAAAAGCTGTAGAGCTTGGCATTCACGAGATAGTACCTATTATGACCAAACGTGTCGTTGTAAAATTAGAGGATAAGAAAAAAGAAGAGAAAAAGCTGGAGCGATGGCAGGCAATTGCAGAAGAAGCGGCCAAGCAGTCAGGCAGAGGAATCATACCGCTAGTCAAGCCGGTGGTCAGTTATAAAGAAGCAATTGCAAGGGCGAAACAGATGGGACTGGGTGTAATACCATATGAGAATGCAACTGG
>Ga0207834_1000358_pt1 | contig 16535 bp, 16 predicted proteins | sample LuqExpMetagenom5_FD_187763 | JGI IMG/M metagenome (GOLD analysis project Ga0207834, IMG submission 187763) | Tropical forest soil microbial communities from Luquillo Experimental Forest, Puerto Rico - Sample 5 (SPAdes) | ecosystem: Environmental > Terrestrial > Soil > Tropical forest ...
ATATACTGTTCTTATGCCCATTCTCCCTGCCGGTGAGCTGCAATGTGGTTGGACGCTTGAAGAGGCTGCCCGCGCTGGCGGCGCTCTGCGCATTGCCGGCGTCGACGAAGTGGGCCGTGGTCCTCTGTTTGGACCCGTGGTGGCCGCGGCCGTCATTCTGCATAATGGCTGCGTAATTCCCGGTCTGGACGACTCCAAGAAGCTGAACCATAAAAAGCGCGTGGCGCTGGAACCGGAGATCAAGGCCAACGCCGTTGCCTGGGCTATTGCCGAGGTGGACGCGGAGACCATTGATCGCATCAACATTCTAGAAGCCACGCTTCTGGCCATGCGCCGCGCCGTAGAGCAACTGGCCCTCTCTCCCGATTACCTGCTGATCGACGGCCGCAACACCATCGATTGGGACTGCCCGCAGCAGGCGGCCATCAAGGGCGACGGCACCAGCTTTTCTATCGCCGCAGCCAGCGTGCTGGCCAAGGTCTACCGCGACCGGCAAATGATTGAGCTCGACAAGGTGTATCCCGGCTACGGCATTGCCCGGCACAAGGGCTATGGCTCCGCGGAACATCTGGCGGCACTGGCGCGCCTGGGTCCCACTCCCCTGCACCGGCAGAGCTTTAACGGCGTGGGCCAGAGCCTGCTGCCCTTCAGCGTTGCCGTCAGCCCCTCATCTCCGATGGACGACGAAATGGCCAGCGAAATGGCCGAAGCCGAGGCGGAGGCAGCGGCCGAATTCTCCACCGAAGCGTCTGGTGCTGAAACCACGGAATCAGCCGCTGTGCTGGTTCCCCGCTATGCCTGCCCCTGCTGCGGCTATCTGACCTTGGCAGCCGAGCCTCCAGGCACCTACGCCCATTGCGAGATCTGCTGGTGGGAGGACGACCGGTTGCAGTTTGACCAGCCCGACTACGAAGGCGGCGCCAATGCTCCCAGCCTGAATCAGGCGCGCGCCAACTTCCGCAAGATCGGCGTCAGCGACCCCAGCTTTGAAGGCAGCGGCCGCAAGGCGCGTCCCGAAGAATACCCGCCCATGGCGCGCTAGAAAGGCAAGCTCCTCTTCAGGCAGCCCCGAGCGCTACAATCATTCCCACATGCTTCCACGATGGCAAAGCGCACAGCAATCCACCCTTATGGGTCTGTTGCCTGTGCTGTGCCTGTTGCTGACCGGCTGCCCGGACGATCTGCCCCGCAAGCCCGACCCCGCTAAAGGCACCGTAAGCGGCATTGCACTCTGCTCCGACACAGGCAAGCCTGCCCGTTTTGCGCAGGTGCAGTTACTGCCCGCCGCCATGTTCGATCAGCACACCGCAAAGAATGCGGAGATGGATCTGGACGAATCCGCCACCACGGGCCTGGATGGCCGCTTCACCATCGAAGCCGTGCCTCCGGGCGACTATCTGGCCTACGCAACTCTGGATGGTTATCTGGATCCTGAGCGCGGCCTTGATCTGAGTCGTGTCAAGCGCGAGGACGCGGATCTGGATCTGGCCGCAACCCTGTCTCAGTGGCGTGGCCGTCTGATTCCCATCACCGTAAGCGCACAGCGCACCACCAATCTGCCCCTAGAGCTGGAACGGGGCGCAGCCTTGGAGGGCACCGTAAGTTACGACGATTCCAGCCCGGCCATCGGCCTGCGTTTCCAGATCTTGCGCAAGGATTCGAAGAACGCATGGTTCACGGTGGGCAGCGGCAGCGGAGGCTGGTCTCTGGAAGAAAAGTCCGATAGCCGTGGGCACTTTCACATCGGCAATCTTCCCGCCGGCAGCTACAAGATCAGCAGTCTGCTTCCTTTGCGCGGGGAGGAACGTTCGCCCCACATCTGGCTGGGAGGAGGCTTGCGCGTCAAAAGCGCGGAGGTGGTCAAGCTGAGCGCCGGAGAAACCCGCGCCGGCGTTGACATCGTGATCCCGCTCAGTGGTCTGCATAACGTGGCAGGCGCGGTAACGGTAGGCGCCGATGGCCACTCACCCGCGCAAGCCACAGTCAGCTTGCTCTACGCCGACGATCACGAACTGGCGCGCAGCATGCCTCTACGTAAAGACGGCAGCTTTGCCTTCGATTACGTTCCGCAGGGGGAATACCTGCTCCGCATCACAGGCGCGCAGGACGCCATCAAGACAGCAGGCGCGTCCAACACAGCCGGAACGGAGCAGGCCCAGATCCGTCGCTACCAGGACAAGGAAATGCCGCTCGCGGTGCAAAGCGACATGGCCGACGTGAATCTATCGCTTGCTGAAAACGCGGAGTCTCAGCCAGCAAAGCCATAATGTTTCTGCGTCGTGGCTTCCTGGTTCCGCAAAGAATGGAACTACCGCGTCGCGGCTTTATGCAAATGCCTTGGCGACACGCGCCTTCACATCGTCCAGCCATGCCGCGCGCTCTTCCGGCTGGCTCATGATGATGCTCTCGTAGTTGGTGCGCTCCACGTTCTTCACGCCTACATAGCGCAGAATGCACGTGGTCCAGAGATTCTCCAGCGGATCGCCAAACCACTTCACCTCGATCTCTTTCGGTGTATTGCTGGTGGTGAAGACCAGTGCATTCTGCGCCACCAGCAGGCCCACCGGAGCACCGTTCACAAACTTATAGGCCACGCCCTGACGCATCACGCGATCTAGCCAGCCCTTCATGATCGCCGGCGGCATGGCCCACCAGTTGGGGTGCACGATGATGATGCCGTCCGCCTCGGCAATCTCCGCCAAATGCAAGCGGACGAGCGGATCCTGAACATTCTCCTCGACCATGCCACCAATCTCTTCATGCGGCAGAATGGCGTCAAACTTTTCCGCATACAGATCGTGCAGGCGAACCGTGTGGCCGGCAGCTTCCAGCATTTCTTTTGCAGTGTTGGCAATGGCGTGATTGAAGCTGCCCGGATGCTGATGTCCAAGAATGATGGAGATTTTCATCGTGCGTTCCTTACAGAGAAATCAAGCGTGGGCCAGAAAGCCCACGCTACACAAATATTTGTAGAACGAGTTAGAGAGCAGACACTCCAGCCCCTAGTCCCTTAGTCCCTAGGATCTAGAACCGAGCAACTCGCAACTAAAACCTAGCACCTCGTCCCTAGCACCTATTTCAGGATCTGCGTCACGTCGCGCACCGCGCCGCGTGCCGCGCTGGTTGCCATGGCGGCATACGCCTGCAGGGCCTTCGACACGTTGCGGGTACGATGCGGCTTCCAGGCAGCGGAGCCTTTCGCTTCCATCGTCTTGCGGCGCGCGGCCAGCACATCGTCCGGCACATCCACGCGCAGCACGCGGTTAGGAATGTCGATCACGATGGTATCGCCCTCTTCCACCAGACCGAGCGCGCCACCATCGGCGGCTTCCGGTGAAATATGGCCAATCGACAATCCCGAAGACCCGCCCGAGAAGCGTCCATCAGTGATCAGCGCGCAGGCCTTGCCCAGTCCCTTCGACTTCAGGTAGCTGGTGGGGTAAAGCATCTCCTGCATGCCCGGGCCGCCCTTGGGGCCTTCATAACGAATCAGCACCACATCGCCCGGCACAACCTTTCCAGCAAGAATGGCGTCCACGGAAGCTTCCTGGCTCTCGAAGATGCGAGCCTTGCCGGTAAAGGTCAGCGCCGTCGGGTGCACGCCCGCGGTCTTCACAATGGAGCCGTCCAGCGCGATGTTGCCGTAAAGCACGGCCAATCCGCCATCCTGACTAAAGGCATGCGCCTTGTCGTGGATGACGCCGGCCGTGCGATCCAGATCGAGTTCGTCGTAGCGTGCCGACTGGCTGAAGGGCTCCGTAGTGCGGATACCGCCCGGCGCTGCGCGATAGAAGAGCTTCGTCGCCTCGGACGGTGCGCGCTTCACATCCAGCGTGTCGATGGCTTCTCCCAACGTCCTCGCATGAACCGTGTAAGTATCGCGATGAATCAGGCCCGCCCTATCCAACTCGCCCAGAATGCCAAAGATGCCGCCGGCGCGATGCACATCTTCAATGTGAACGGTCTCCAGTGACGGAGCCACCTTGCACAGATGCGGCACGCGGCGCGAGAGCCGGTCGATATCGGCCATGGTAAAGGGCACTTCGCCCTCCTGCGCGGTGGCCAGCAGATGCAGCACAGTGTTGGTTGAGCCGCCCATGGCAATGTCGAGCGTCATGGCATTTTCAAACGCGGCAAAGCTCGCCACCGAGCGCGGCAAAACACTGGCGTCGTCCTGCTCGTAGTAGCGCTTCGCCAAGTCAACAATGGTGCGGCCCGCCTGCAGAAAGAGTTCCTTGCGGTCGGCATGCGTGGCCACAATGGTGCCGTTGCCGGGCAGAGACAAGCCTAGCGCCTCGGTCAGGCAGTTCATGCTGTTGGCGGTAAACATGCCGGAACACGATCCGCAGGTAGGACACGCGGAACGCTCGTACTCGTCCACGTCGGCATCGCTCACCTTGTCGTCGGCGGCCACAATCATGGCGTCGATCAGGTCCACAGCCTTCACAATGTTGCCGGCCAGCTTCACCTTGCCAGCTTCCATTGGACCGCCGGAAACAAACACCGCGGGAATATTCAGGCGCATGGCGGCCATCAGCATGCCGGGCGTGATCTTGTCGCAGTTGGAAATGCACACCAAGGCGTCGGCGCAGTGCGCATTCACCATGTACTCCACCGAGTCGGCAATCATCTCGCGCGAGGGCAGCGAGTAGAGCATGCCGTCGTGGCCCATGGCAATGCCGTCGTCAATGGCGATGGTGTTGAACTCCTTGGCGATGCCACCCGCCTTCTCGATCTCACGGGCGACCATCTGGCCCAGGTCTTTCAGATGCACGTGGCCGGGCACAAACTGGGTAAAGGAGTTGGCAATGGCGATAATCGGCTTGCCAAAGTCGCCATCGGTCATACCGGTTGCGCGCCACAGGCTGCGGGCTCCGGCCATATTGCGTCCATGCGTCGAGGTGCGGGAACGGTAAGCGGGCATACGCCTATTTTAGAACCCTCCTGAGACCACATGCGCGCGGTGACCATTGGCTCTGTATTTCCCGAGAATTTCCGGCAGTCGTCCGCAGGGCAAGCCGCATGCAGACAGGCACATGCTTTTCGTCACGTGACTGAAAGCTAAGCAGTTTCTTGGAAAATGCTTAATTGTTTTCCACAGGCTGACGATAGGTCCAGAAGTTGGTTGTCCGCTGACCTCTTTCTCCTCCGGGGAGGCTACACCATGAGCAACAGCAACATATCCCTCGAAACTCTCTCCACTGCGATGGATCGACTGCCCAACGCACGCGACACCCAAGCGAACCGCAGCCAGCGGGAAGCTGAAGCGGCCAGCCAAGCCATACAGGCGGCCACCGGCATGCCGCCATTAACCGAGTTCTTCTCCTATCAGGCGAAGCAGATCGCCGCGCAAAGCCAGAACGCCATCCTCGCCAGCACGCAGCCCACCTTCATCCAGGAACTTCTGCAGCAGATCCGCGCCCTGAAGACCCCTGAACCTGTCATTGAGCAAACTCCGGCGACGCCCGCCGAGCACATCAACGTAACGGCCTAACGGAGTCACGGTCTGGCAGATTTTCTTCTCCGCCGCGTGCGTCCAGGAGCAAAATTCGACCACCGCCGGCATTCTCTCCTCCGGGAATGCCGCTGGCCTGGCTCCCTTCGGATAAACTTGAAGGGACCATGTTCGAGAACCTTACCGACAAATTGCAGCGTGCCTTCAAAAACCTTCGGGGCCAGGGCACGCTCTCTGAAGAAAACATTGCTGAGGCGCTGCGTGAGATCCGTGTCGCGCTGCTTGAGGCCGACGTCAACCTGAACGTTGTCCGCGACCTGATCGAGCAGATCCGCCAGAAGGCCGTGGGCACCGAGGTGATGACCTCGCTCTCGCCCTCCGAACAGGTGATCAAGATCGTCCGTGACGAGCTTGTGGCGCTGCTTGGTAAAGACACCGCGCGCTTCAAGTTTGCCTCGCAGCCGCCCACCGTCATTTTGATGGCGGGCCTGCAGGGTTCCGGTAAAACCACCACCACCGGCAAGCTGGCCGCATGGCTCAAGAAGGGCGGTCATCGCCCCATGCTGGTTTCCGTCGACGTGTATCGTCCGGCGGCCCGCGAGCAGCTCAAAGTCGTGGCCAAGCAGGTGGATGTCAAGCTCTACGAGGGCAAGGTGGGCGATGAGCCGGCCGGCTCCAAGCTGGTGGAGCGTCTGGCCGGCGAGGCCCGTCGCGAAGCCCGCATCCTGGGCTGCGATACCCTCATCGTCGATACCGCCGGACGTCTGGCCATCGACGAAGAGCTGATGCAGGAGATGGAGCAGTTGAAGAAGCTGCTCAGCCCGTCCGAGATTCTGTTCGTGGCCGACTCCATGACCGGCCAGGACGCGGTCAACTCCTCGCTCGCCTTCCATCAGCGCCTCGGCTTGACCGGCGTGGTGCTCACCAAGATTGACGGCGACGCACGCGGCGGTGCGGCCCTTTCCATCCGCCACGTCACCGGCCAGCCCATCAAGTTCCTGGGCACCGGCGAAAAGCCTGACGCCTTCGAGCCCTTCCATCCGGACCGCATCGTCGGCCGCATCCTGGGCATGGGCGACATGCTTTCGCTCATCGAGCGCGCCGAATCCACACTCGATAGGAAAAAGAGCGAGGAGCTCGCCAAGAAGGCGCTGCTCGGCGACGGCTTCTCCCTAGACGACTTCCGCGAACAGCTCCGCCAGATCAAGAAGATGGGCTCCATGGAGTCGATCCTCAAGATGCTGCCCTCCGTGGGCCCCTTTGCCGGCCTGCAGCAGGCCGCTGGCGCGGTCGATGAAAAGCAGTTCGTGCGTCTGGAAGCCATCATCAATTCCATGACCCCCAAGGAGCGCGCCAATCACGAAATCATCAGCGGCGCGCGCCGTAAACGCATCGCCAAGGGCTCTGGCACCGAGGTACAGGACGTGAACAACCTCCTCCGCCAATACAGCCAGATGGCCAAGATGTTCAAGCAGATGGGCAAGGGCGGCCTGATGAAGAACATGATGCGCGGCGGCCTCGGCGGACTAGGCCTGGGCGGCAAACAGAAGTTCGGGCGGTAGTACGATGGCGCTAACAATTGAGCAGATCAAGAAGGAGGAGACCGATAAAGGCCTCCTCCTTCTTCTAACCGGAGAACTGGAGCGCTGGCTTCCTGAAGCACTTCAGAAAGATCGCGACCGCTATCATGCCACGCTGCCGGCACTACCGCGTGGGTTACGAGCAATGGCAGGAATGTATTTCTTTGATATCAGCATGGCCCTGGATTCTCTTGCCTGGCACTTCGGCAACCAAAATGATGAACGCGACCTCCAGGAAACACTAGATGGCTTGCAAGAACTTGAGATGCCGGAGATTGCTGCAATGTTTGCCAAAATGTGGGAGTTTATGAAGCCCCATATGTCAATACTTCAAAGTGGCGAATTTGGCGGCAAGGACTTTGCAGACTGGCTGGAAGAGATTGGGGCAGAAGAGCTAGCCAGCCCCATGAATGACATCATCTGGAAATTCTGCAGCGAGCAAAACGATTTTGGCTTGCTTGCTTCCTGGATTCCTTATGCTCGCAAATACCCCGATCGATGTATCGTTACGTAGAGCCTAAATGCCCTTTCTTCAGGACCAACTCGACGCCATCACCGCGCGCACTCGCGAACTGGTTCAGCCCGAGCGGCTGGCTGTGGGCGAGCACGCGGCCGAAGAGCTGTTTACCACAGGCATCGAGGAACACATCCTCCCCGTCGGAGCGCAGGCGCCGGAGTTCGAACTGCTGAACTTTACCGGCAAGCCCATCAAGCTCTCTGACCTGCTCAGCTTTGGTCCCGTGGTGCTCAAATTCTTTCGTGGCCGGTGGTGCCCGTACTGCACCACTGAGCTGGAAGCCTGGAGTCGGCTCTACGACGCCTTGCGCGCCAAGGGAGCGCTGCTGGCCGCCATCAGCCCGCAATCCCCGCGCCAGAATGATTTCCTGGTCCAGCAGCATGTGCTGCCGTTTCCGGTATTGAGCGACCCCGGCTGCCGCCTGGCCGCGCAGTTCGGCCTGTCCTGGGAGCTGCCCGAGCCACTGCGCGAGCAATATCGCTCCATCCTGGTCAATCTGCCCTACATCAATGAAGACGAAAGCTGGCGCTTGCCCCTGCCCGCCACCTATGTGGTGGACGTAACCGGCAGGATCGCGTTTGCCGAGGCCCATGCCGACTTCCGTGTGCGTCCGGAGCCGGCTGAAGTACTGGCTGCGCTCGATACCCTGCTCTAGTCTGCCTCTGCTCCAGTGTTCCTGCAGGTGGGCCGCTTCCTTGCTGCTGAACCGAGCCTGTTGGCCATCCCCTGTTGCCCCTCGTCCTCCCCACGCAGCAACCAGACTCTCCCGCTCTGAATTCGCTATTCACTCCTTACGCACCGGCGCTATACTCATCTCCTCCCGGCTGGCCCCAGTCTGGCCGAAGCACGGGTACGACGGAGGTCAACCATGAAAGCTCCCGGCACGATCAGTGAGGTTTTGAAGGCCAAAGGGCACTCACGTGTCCTCTCCATCTCTCCCGATCAAACCGTCTACGAGGCCATTCAGATCATGGCCGAGTACGACATCGGCGCCCTGATGGTGATTGACCAGGGCAAGCTCTCCGGCATCTTCTCGGAACGCGACTACGCCCGCAAAGGCGTCCTCCACGGCCACGCTTCACGCGAAACGCTGGTTAACCAGCTCATGACCAGTCAGGTCATCTCTGTCAGCCCACAGTGCACCGTGGACGACTGCATGGCCCTGATGACCGGCCGGCACATTCGCCACCTGCCGGTTGTGGAGGAGGAAACGGTGGTTGGCCTTGTCTCCATCGGCGATTTGGTCAAGTGGATCATTGGCGGACAGGAAAGAACTATCCAGGAGCTGGAAGGCTACATCGCCGGTGCCTATCCGGCATAGAAAACAGGGATAATTTTCGTGCCCGGAAAATAGGGCAATTTTACGCCCTCCAGTAACCAACTTTTCACGTGTGCAGAAAACCTTAGGGAAGGGGTGACGGTTACCGATACGTCACCCCTTTTCCATATCCTAACGTGTTCTTTAGTAATGGGTTATCACCCCATTCAGCCTTTTTTGCCGCCTTTCTCTTATTTGGGCTTTTGCCAGCTAATGGCACAAAATCTTCTGCCGATTGACCTATTGAGTAATCGATGACAAAGCCGTCTCAAATGTTCGCCGTGCTGCGAAGACTGCTCCTTCGCTATTGGACAGGCTGGTTGCGCACCGCTATCAGTTTTGGTGCCTGCGTTGCCGTCGCCGGTCTGGCTTTTGCCGGCATCTCTCACGACCATCTTCTACTGCACTGGCTGCTCTGCCCCGCCTTGCTGCTCTCCCTTCTAGTTCTGGACCGCGTGTGGACCGCCGCCGCCATCCTGTGTACAGCCGTTGCTGGTATCGCACATCTAGGCTGGCCGGCAGTCGTCCTCGCGATTGATCTCTATCCTGTATTAACCGTATTGACGGTTCTCATCTGTCTGGGCAGTGTGGGGCTCATGCTCTGGCGTGAGCATGAGCAGCGTTCCAAGAGCCACCAGCTTTCTAAGCTGCATCAGTTGATCGGCGAAAATTCGCGTGATGCCATCGTGCTCTCCGATCTCAGCGGGCATCGCCTGTATTGCTCGGCAGCCGCGGAGCGCATCAGCAACTGGCACCCCGAGGAGTTGCTGACCCGCGAGGATCTGGAAGCGATTCACCCCGATGACCGGATTCGCGCCGGCAAGGCCATTCAAACGCTGCGCACGGGCGCCGAGTCCGCTATGGTGGAGTGCCGCATGCGCAATGCCAGCGGCGGCTACACCTGGGTGGAGGCCTGTTTACGCATTGTCGAGGATCCCGATACCGGACCGAACAACTACGTGCTCAGCATTGTCCGCGATGTGAGCGAACGCAAGTGTGCCGAGCAAAAGCTGATTGAGGCTTACTCCGCGGTTGAGGCCATGGCCACCACCGATGCACTCACCGGGCTGGCCAACCGCCGCCGCTTCGATCAGGATCTGGCCACGGAATGGCTGCGGGGCGCGCGCGAACAGGAACCACTCTCACTGCTCATGATGGACATCGACAAGTTCAAAGCCTACAACGACACCTTCGGGCACATCCGCGGCGATGGCTGCCTGAAGCAGGTGGCCGAGGCCTGCATGGATGTCATCTGCCGACCCGGCGATCTGGTGGCGCGCTACGGCGGCGAAGAGTTCGTCGTCATCCTGCCCAATACCCATGGCGAAGGCGCACTGGCCGTAGCCCACGAGATTTTGGAAGCGGTACGGCATCGCCGCTTGCCCCACCCCGGCGGCGCTTTCCAAATCGTTACGGTTTCCATCGGCTGCGTCACGGGGATTCCAACCTACGGCAAACACGCCACGGAATTACTGGATCTGGCCGATCAAGCTCTCTATGCCGCCAAATCCAACGGACGCAATCGCGTCTGCGCCTTTGAACAAGATGCCGTGCCGCCGTCGCCCGTGTTGCAACGCGTGGCCAGCACAGCGTCCTAAAGCTCACGGCCCGCGCCGCCTGATTTTTCCGATCCCCACACATAAATACTTGCTGGCTTCCGGGCCACAGCTTCTCTTGGAGGCTGGCAATTTCTTTCCGCGCACATGTGCCATCCCAGCAGCACGGTGGCAGTGAGCTTTCGAATGTGAAACTTATTGCTCACCGCACACCCCATGAAACCGCTTACAGTGTGTCCATTCGCACACTTTGCGCTTGCGCACCTCTGCTACCATAGGGATGATTGCGGCTCCGGCGATTGGCCCAACGGCCTATTCGCCACCGCGGCCTGCCAGCCGGCGCGCGACCGGAGCCAATCCGAAAAGGAGAACTTCCATGCCTCTGGTTTCCATGCGGCAACTCCTCGACGAGGCCGCCAAGGGCGGTTACGGCGTCGGCGCTTTCAACGTTAACAACATGGAGCAGATTCAGGCCATTATGATGGCGGCCAAGGAGACCAAGTCTCCCGTCATCGTCCAGGCCAGCCGCGGCGCCCGCAAGTTTGCCGAGGACCTCTATCTGTTCAAGCTCATCCAGGCCGCTGCGGAGCTGAATCCCGAGATCCCGATCGCCATGCACCAGGACCACGGCAACAGCTTTGAGACCTGCCAGAGCGCCATTGCTCTGGGCTACACCTCGGTCATGATGGACGGCTCGCTCAAGGCCGATGGCAAGACTCCTGCCACCTTTGAAGAGAACGTGGCCATCACCAAGCAGGTGGTGGATTACGCGCATAACCTCGGCGTCACCGTGGAAGGCGAAATCGGCGTTCTGGGCGGCGTGGAAGACGGTCACGGCGCGGGCGGTTCCGGCCTGGATCACATCACCGATCCCGACCAGGCGGTCGAATTTGCCGAGCGTACCGGTGTGGATGCCCTGGCCATCGCCATCGGCACCAGCCACGGCGCTTACAAGTTCACCTCCAAGCCCGATGGCGAAGTCCTCAAGATGGACGTACTCATCAAGATCCACAAGCTGCTGCCCAACACCCACCTGGTCATGCATGGTTCCAGCTCGGTCCCCAAGGACCTGCAGGACGTCATCAACCAGTACGGCGGTTCGCTGAAGCCCACCTGGGGCGTGCCGGTTGAAGAGATCCAGCTCGGCATCAAGAACGGCGTTCGCAAGATCAACGTGGACACCGACAATCGTCTGGCCATCACCGGCGCCATCCGCAAGGTCTTCGTGGAGACCCCGGAGAAGTTCGATCCCCGCGACTACATGAAGCCGGCCCGCGAGGCCATGGCCAAGGTGGTTGCCCAGCGTATGCGCGAGTTTGGCCAGGCCGGCCACGCTGGCGACTACACCCCCGTCACGATCGCAGAGATCGCCAAGGGCTACAAGAATGGCACGCTGGCCACCAAGCCGCTGGTCACCAAGTAACCTCTTCGCAAGCGGAAAGCAAAAGGCCAGCCGGCAACGGCTGGCCTTTTTGTATTTGATCGTAAGCAGCTACTCCGCAGATTCGACAGCAATCGGAGCTGCGTAACCCGACATTTCCACGCGGATGTAATACAGAAAAACCGGAGCCAGGACCATTCCTGCAATGCCCATCAGGCGCTCGCCTACGATGAGCCCTACCAGCGTCAGCCACATGGGCGTTTGAATCTGCCGGCCCACAATCTTGGAGTTGAGAAAGTATTCCAGCTTGTGGATGACAATCAGAAATACCAAGGCGATCAGCCCCATATGCGGCGAGATCGTAAAACCTACCCCCACAATGATGCAGTTACTCAGCAGATTGCCCACCACCGGCAACATGCCGCATAGAAACACCAGCACCAGCAGCAGCAAGATATACGGATAGCCAAAGGACAGAAGAAAAATCGTGGTCAGCAGCGTATTGATGGCCGAGATGGTCAACTGCGCGCGAATCACCTTGGCAAAACTCTCTGCCAGAAGGCGGAAGCGCGCTTCCAGCTCTCCCGTCAGGCTGCTATAGAGATTCGGGACGGGGCTGATTTCCGTTGTCCAGTGGGGATGGAAAAAGATGCTGGCGGCCATCACCAGCCCGGCCAACAGTTGGACAAACTGGAAGGAAGCTATCTTGGCAAAGTTGCCCAGCGAGGCTGCACCGGAGCGGGCCATGTCGAGCGCCGCATCCTTCAGGCTGTCAAAGTCCGTGAAGGGCAGCTCGATGCCGTTCTTCTGCGCAAAGCTCACCATGGCGGGAATCGAGGTTTCCGCAATCTTGGGCAGAGTGTGGACTGCGAGCGCGGAAAACGAGACCAGGCCGCTGCCCAGAACCACCACCAGCACCAGATAAATCGCCAGGCTGATGCGCTTCCGCTGCTTGAAGCAGAAGGTCTCCAGCGTCAGAACGCCGAACAAGGTTGTCAGCAACAGTGTGCCCATATGCAGGCAGGCAGCAGCAACAATCAGTAACGCGAAGAGAACATAGGAAAGACGACGTGCACCGCTCATGGCGAACTCCGTTGGTTTTACGAGTCTTCCACGGCCAGCTCTCCCAGTCAAACGCAGCGGAAGCACGCCCACGGCGAAGAGAAAAAGCGGGACCCGCCTGGGTCCCGCCTTATAGAGAATCAAATAGTCCATCGAGCCGCAAACGACTGGCTGCCCGGGGGGAAACTAGCGCTGCTTCTCAACCGGTGCGGCCTGTTTGGCGTGAGGATTGGCGTCGTGTGCCTTGGCTTTAGCCCCGGGCACCACCACCGGTCCATGCAAGGTGACAGGTGTACGCATGGCTCCGCCCGTGGAAAAGTTCTGCTGCGGCGCTGGACGCACTGCTGCCGGCGCTGTACGGGCCACAGGCGCGGGCACAACCCAGCGATAGGCACTCACCCCGCCGCCGGCTACAGACAGCAGCAATCCGGCCGCCACAGCTCCACGCAGCCATTGCGTGCGCACCACGCGATCCGCAGCAGGCCACGGCAATACCCGCCCCCGCGCTGGTTGCTCCTGGGTGCGTGCCAGGTGGGTCTTTACGCGCTCCGCCAAACCTTCCGGCGCGTCCAGGCGGGCCACCAATCTCAACGTTTCACCAGCATCGAACCTGTTCACGATCTTTTCCGTCATCGCAAACTCCTCTTGTGGTTGAGCAGTTCCGCCATCAGGTTGCGCGCGCGATACAACCGCGAACGCACGCTCGACTCGGTAATCCCCAGCACAGCGGCAATCTCAACGCTTGAAAGCTCTTCAAAGGCTGCCAGTTGCAACACCTCGCGCTCCTTGGCCGGCAATTGCTCCACGCAGCCCAGCACGCGGGCGTGATGCTCGGCGGCCGCGGCCAGTTCTTCGGCCGTCAATCCTTCGGAGGGCAGCACGCGGGCCATCTCGGTTACATCGTCGGTCTCCGGGCGGCTCTTCATCCGCCGCTTCCGATCCAGCACCACGTTCCACACAATGCGGATCAGCCATACGCGATGATCGCGCACCTCGCTCAACTGATCGCGATGGCGCAGCACCCGCACAAAGGCTTCCTGCACGGCATCTTCGGCATCGGCCGCATTGCGCAGCACCGAGTACGCCACGCGGTACAGCGCCGGCGCATACTCATCCACCAGCGCGGCCACGGCCTCGTCCAGAGCACGAGCCTGTTCCTGCTCATCTGTTGCGCGAATTTCCATCCAACCTGAGAATACTGCCTGAGCCGTGCCCATAGTCCACCAGACGCGACGCCCACGGCAAACGCTCATGCTCCTCTCACGCGACCCGCATGCCCACACGGAGCATGCGTCAGCCTCTACAGCCAGAGCACGTGTGCTTTGGTTCTACACGGCAAAAACAATGACCCGCGGAGCAGTGCTCCACGGGCCGTTGTGCATCCTACGCGTTGGGCTTACTGCTGCCCGCCGCCCAGCTTTTCTGTAGCAATCGAGCCGGCTGCGCCTTCCTTGTCGGCATCCTTGATCTTGGCCCAGATCTGGCGCGCCTGATCCTGCTTGCCCTGAGCCGCGTAAAGATCGGCCAAAGCCAACTGCGCCGCGGCGGCTGAAACCGTCTCCGACGGCTTGGCCACGATGGCGTTGTACTGCTCGATGGCCTGGCTCTCGCGCGAGGTCTTCTGGTAGAGGCCGGCCAGAGCCAGCTTAGCCAGATTGGCCAAATTGCGGTCCCACGCACCGGCAGCCGTCTTCAACTCGGTCTCGGCCGTGGCGTTCTGGCCCAGTTGCTCGGCCGTGATGCCGGCAAAGTAATGCGCCTTGCTGGCTGCGGGCGTCATGCTGTAAGTGGAAGCCACCTCAGCAAACTTCTGGCTGGCGGCCTTGGAGCGATCCGCCGCAGTGGCATACGCACCGGCTTCGGCCGGAAGTCCAGGCTCAGCCAATGGCGCGTTGTAGACGTCCAAAGCAGTGCCCAGGGCGGTGTTGGCAGTCGACGTGCGCCAACCCCAGCCCACCAGCGAGCCGGCCACAACCACCACCGCAACTACAGCAAGGATCGCCCAACGCACTACACCGCTCTTGTGCAGGCTCAGCCAGTTAACGCCGGTCGCCGTTGCTTCGGCGAAACTGTTTGCTTTCAATGAGTGACGGGTCTGTGTATCCACGAGATCTCTTCCGATTCCTTCTCTGCCAAACTTGCAGGCCGGTGTGCGTTCCCCAATCGGAGCGCAAGCTGTAGCTGCTCTGGCAACCACATTAGTCTATCAGTGGGCCAAAGCCAGCGTCCACCGTGCCCATCTCCCGGAAGATGCAAAAGCAGTGCATTTTCGCGGTCTTTCTACTCTTTCCCCGCTGAATACCACCCAAGCGCTCTGTCTGAAGGCATTCCGCAGAAATCTTTCTGGGTAGCTCTTCAGCCTCTCTAGCACCTTGATGGATCAGGAATCTCGCCGGCAAGACAAGAAGGAACCAGGGCGCGTTCACCAGCCCCCTGAAAGCATACGAAAAGTCGTGATCGCTCAAACGGCGTACCGCGCATGGCCCTCAGGCCACATGCCGTACGCCGTTTTTCAGATCAAGGCGCTTACTCGTAAATTGCAGGTCTAGGCAGATGCAGGTTCTAGGCAGGCTCAATACGCGCATTGACCCGCGCGGCCTGCTCCCGTGGCTTTACTTGCTCTCGTTAGCCGCTCCCTCATGAATCGCACCCTCACGCAACGCCCGAATGCGGTCGATTGCGGAAAACACCGCGGGGCGAGTCTGTGTTTGCTGCCCTCGATCAATCAAAGATTCTACATATTCCACGACGCCCATGCCCCTGTAACCTGCTTCGCGGATGACTTCATCGGAAATGGTGACGGTAACCTGCATACGAGTTAGCTCCTTGAGGTGTATATCGACTCTTAATGATTCCTCATCAGAGCCCGAAGTTCCACCATAAAGTTACGCTACGTTACCTTTGGTCATTTAAAAATCTTCATCACTCTGCACTTCTATTCCCCTTGCTCATCCTCAAATCCCGATTTACGCTAAGGGCATGTATGAGGATTTCCACGTAACCGATCGCTGGAGCGGAGACGATCTTCACTGCCGCTGGAAGGCCAACATGGTGGCCATCGCCACCCGCCACGCCGATGCTGTCGACGTGCGCTTTGACGTGAATGACCGTCCCATGTGGATCGCACTCCCCTCCACAGCCTGGGTGGCGCAAAAGGAACGCTCCGGTAAAACGATCACCGATCACCTGACCGCGCAGATCGCCGGACGCTACCTCCAGCAAATCCTGCAGGAGGGACTGGACGCCAACCGCGAGGTCTATACCATGACGGTGGCAGAGGTGCTCTCCCATCTGGACGCGGTGCTCGACGAAGCCAGAGCCCAGGGCTCGCTGCCCGCCGTGCCCGTCATCGACTAACCGCATCGAAGAATAAGCATCAAAAAGCGGGGACTAGCCTGATAGCTGGTCCCCGCTTTTGTATATGAGCTTAGATAGTTTCATTGCACCTGGCAAACCCACAACACGGAAAACATAACTTCTATTCCAGCCACCGTCGCCGCGCTATGCATAGCTTTGCGGCATGACAGTTGAGCTAGGATGCTGAGCAAATGCTCTCTTCATGCGAGTTATCCGCTGAACGCAGAACAGCCTACCCCAAAGGGTAGGCTGTTGTGTAGAGATTTATGCCGGCGATGTCCTAATCTCCCACATGGTCGCCCATGCAGT
>Ga0207834_1000360_pt1 | contig 16504 bp, 9 predicted proteins | sample LuqExpMetagenom5_FD_187763 | JGI IMG/M metagenome (GOLD analysis project Ga0207834, IMG submission 187763) | Tropical forest soil microbial communities from Luquillo Experimental Forest, Puerto Rico - Sample 5 (SPAdes) | ecosystem: Environmental > Terrestrial > Soil > Tropical forest ...
CCAGTTGATCCGCATCGTTGACGAGTACACATCATTTGCTCCTCCGCTTGAGCAACAGGTATTAACAAGTGAGCAGGGGGCCACGCTACGTCTGCGCCGCGACAGTGGCTGTGACCTTGCCTATGCGCAGATGACATTACGTTCTGCGCCGGGTGACCTGCTGGCAATTTTGCCGATTCCCCTCAATTACCATCCACCTCTCACCGTTGTGCCTGCGCCCGGAACGATGTTGTCCTGCTATCGCGTTGTGCGCTAATGCGCGGATAGCCTGACCGATTGCGACATTAGGTTGTGCAGGAAAAGGATTACTTTCATGAAGAACAGATCTCTCGTGTGGGCGAGTTGGATGGCGATGACTGTGGCTGCAATGGCGCAAGTGTCTGCGCAAACGATAACAGGCAGCGGTACGGTGAACTCGGTTCCTGTGTTTACCGGGACCTCCACCGTCGGTAATTCACCGATCTCTGTCTCGGGCGGTAACGTTGGGATCGGAACGACGACGCCGGCAGCGGCCCTCGATGTTGCAGGAACACAAACAAATCAGGGCGGAGGGCATTACTTACTTAATTATGCTCTTGGTTGGAACACTGCTGACCCCAACACTGGCGACATTATCCTTCTTGTTCCTGCTACTTCTGGATCTGCCGTTAACGGTTCTCAGTTTGCTGGAATTATTCAATCCAATCGTGGGACTTCAGACGCGTGGAATCTCAACTCTCAATGGTATGTCTCAGCTCAAAGCGCTTATACAGCTAATACCGGTAGTATTCTTCCGCTATCTGGAAGGCAAGAGTACGCTGCTATTCCGAGTCTGATTACATGTACCTATAACGGGACCATGTATATCGGCCTTCAGACACCCGCCGGCAACTCTATGTCATATTGGAGCTTGTCAGGCAATTGGAGCAATGGGCAGAATGCGCAGAGACCCATTCTTGTTGCTTTATCAGCCGTTAGCAACCTCTCCACACTTGTAGGATATGAAAGCGTCGGATCCCAAATCAGCATCGCTAGCGTTAGTAATACTGGAAACAGTGGAATTGCCAGTGGAAACGTGGGGATCGGCACAACCTCGCCTACTGCGAAATTGGAAGTCGCTGGCAATATTAAGTTGACGAATGGCAGTGGCGCATCAATGACATTTGCAGATGGTACGACGCAGACGACAGCCTGGACCGGAACTGTGTGTGGCGGTGACTATGCAGAGTCGGTGGATGTGAGCGGCAAGCGAGAGCAATATGAGCCAGGCGACGTTTTAGTGATCGATCCTGATTCTGCAGGTAAATTTCTAAAGTCATCTGAGCCTTACTCGACAGCAGTTCTCGGTGTCTACTCGACAAAACCAGGAACAGTTGGTCGACGGCAAATGACGCCGAAGAGTGCAGATGAGGTTCCCATGGCGATGGTCGGCATTGTTCCGACCAAAGTGAGTGCAGAGAATGGCCCCATCCGGCCCGGCGATCTACTGGTGAGTGCGTCGACGCCTGGTTACGCGATGAAAGGAACGGATCGAAGCAGGTTGGTTGGCGCGGTTATAGGAAAGGCGCTCGGCCATTTGGAATCGGGAAAAGGTGTGATCGAAGTTGGTGTGACGTTGCAGTAGCCTTTGCTCGCAGCAGCATTGCAGCACCACGAGAAGGACAAAGAAGATGCGGAAGTTTTGTACGTTGTCGTTTCTGAACTGTGTTCTATATGTCGCAGGAGCAGTTGCACAAACCGTCACGGGAAGTGGCACAACAAACACTGTGCCTGTTTTTACAGGAAGTTCTGCGCTTGGAAATTCGCCCATTACGGTCAGCGGAGGCAATGTCGGGATTGGTACAACGCCATACTATCTGTTTGAGCTCTATGGCCCAAGCGCTTTCCCCGCTCAGACGGGCCAAATGCAGGTAGCAGATTCAGCGAGCTATATGCGCTTAAATATAGGTGTCGGTGTTGATTCGAGCAGCAATAAGGTGGCTTGGCTGCAGTCAACTGAAACAACTGTATCGAACGACAGAAACTTTGCGTTGCAGCCTTATGGCGGAAACGTCGGGATCGGGACGACATCTCCACAGGCACTCTTTCATGTATTCACACCTTCGGCCGCAGGGATTCAGTGGACAGGAATGCTGCAGAATCCATCGAATTGTGCTTCTGGAGGTAATGGTGTTGGCTTGCAGTTTAAAACATCATCATTCGCAAACAACTATGAAAGCACGAAGTGGACAGGCATTGCGGGCATCGGAGATAACGGGCAACCCTGCAATGATTTTATGGGCCTTGCGTTCTATACGCATAACGGTCCAGGAGTAGCTCCGAACGAAACAATGCGAATTAACTCAGCCGGCAACGTGGGCATCGGCACAATCTCACCTAATGCGAAGTTAGAAGTCGCTGGCAATATTAAATTGACGAGCGGCAGTGGTGCATCGATGGTGTTTGCAGATGGTACGACGCAAACAACTGCATGGACGGGCACGGTGTGCGGTGGTGACTACGCGGAGGCAATGAATGTAGCAGGCGGCAAGGCGCAGTATGAGCCGGGCGATGTTTTGGCGCTCAATGCAGACAATACGAGTGATGTTCAAAAGGCGGCGGAGCCATACTCGACGATGGTTGCAGGAATCTACGCAACAAAGCCTGGTGTAGTGGGGCAGCGTGAGTCCATTGCAAAATCGAATTCCAGCATTCCGATGGCAATGGTGGGCGTGGTTCCAACCAAAGTATCTGCAGAAAATGGTCCAATCCATCGCGGTGACTTGCTCGTCTCCTCGTCAACTCCTGGCTATGCGATGAAAGGTGCGGATCGTAGTCGTATGCTTGGTGCCGTAATCGGCAAGGCAATGGGAACACTCGATACAGGGATCGGCGTGATTGAAGTCCTTGTTACCCTGCAGTAGTCAAAGCTTCAAGGAAGGTGCACACTCGTGAACAAATTTATACCCCTGATGACTTTTGTCTTCATCGTAAGTTCCTCAATTGCTGTAGCACAAACGAATACCTTTCCTGCGAGCGGTAATGTAGGAATAGGGACAACGAGCCCGCAATCTCAATTAGACATTTTCACAACTGGCAACACTGGATTGAACTTAAGAACTGCAGACTACTCTACGTTAATAAGTCAATTCGAGGGGGATTGGTTTGGGGTCTCAAATCCGACCATCATCCAGCCCGGTATGCCAAACAATACTTCTCATCCTATCGTCATCACACCAGTGCAAAACGCTCCTACGTCCGGCATAGTGATCTCTTCTTCAGGCAGCGTCGGGATCGGCACAACAGCTCCAAGGGCGAAGCTTGATATAGGAGATACTGCAGGGAATGGATCTTTGGAAGCTGTATTCGCCAGATTGGGGGAAGGAAACACTTCAGGCGATGGAACGTATCTAGGTGTGAGGAGTTGGGCAACGCAACCTGTGGCTGCCTTGGGGTTTTCAATCGAACATCATTTTTACGGAGAAACGAATAGCAGTATTAATTTTTATCGTGGTGGAGATACGCGCGGCGGATTTATTACGTTCGCAACCAGCAATAACACAGAGCGAATGAGGGTTGATGCAACAGGTAACGTTGGCATAGGCACAACCTCACCTAATGCGAAGTTGGAAGTGACGGGCAATATTAGGTTGACGAGCGGTAGTGGTGCGTCAATGACGTTTGCCGATGGTACGACACAGACGACTGCCTGGACGGGCACGGTGTGTGGTGGTGATTACGCCGAATCAGTGGATGTGACAGGCGAACGCAATAAATATGAGCCAGGCGATGTGCTTGAAATTGATTCTCAGAACCCTAACAAATTCTTGAAAACAACCGAACCGTATTCGACCGGAGTTGCAGGAGTCTTCTCGACGAAACCTGGAACAGTAGGACGGCGACAAACGACATCGAAGAAGGGCGACGAAATCCCGATGGCCGTTGTCGGAATTGTCCCCATGAAAGTCTCGGCTGAAAATGGAGCCATTCGTCCGAGGGATCTTCTTGTGTCTTCCTCAACTCCGGGCTATGCGATGAAGGGTACGGATCGAAACCGACTTATGGGGGCCGTGATTGGCAAGGCGATGGGAACACTCAATGTAGGAACTGGCGTGATTGAAGTTCTTGTTACGCTGCAATGATTACCGTCTGGGCTTCTGTTAGGGGAGAATAATGAAACGAATTCTGATATTTGCGCTGTGTACATTGCTGGCGAAAGTCGTATTCTCGCAGACGCCTGCTACAGTCGTACCTCTGCCGCTTTGGGGAGGAGAAATGATCGTAAACTCGACAAGCTGGCAGGCACTGACACGAACTAGCTATTCGCAAATTCAATCGTACTTTTCTGCGGTCCCACAAGCATCCGGGACAACACGCAAGTACTATCTCGTACTTCGTCGTGCAGACAGCCAGCCTGGTGGTAATGGGAGTAACTGGAGGTTTTCTTGTAACGCTGCCTGGAATGGTGGCACAAACATCGCTGGTCATGGTTTCGTATTAGGTTCGAATTATGGATCTATAGATGAAGGAACTATTGATTGGGTTGAGATTCCTCCAGCAGCTGTTTCCGGCGCAAATTGTCCTGTGGGATATTGGCAAATTGATGCGGAAATGTTGAATTCTGGTCAGGCTATGCGTGTGATGAGCATTAGTCTCGCCATGATGGACATTCCTGGTGGGACCAATAGCGCTTATTTACAGGCAGCTGCAGGGAATACAGTGCAGGCGCCGATGAGTTTGTTGCATGATAGCCTCTGGTTAGACGGCCCGAACGGTTACATCGGGATAGGCAGAACTGATCCACATAATTATCTAGATATTTCAACACAACTCAGCAAGACCAACACCACAGAGACATCGCCGCTAACAATAAGCACGAATGAGTCTTATGGCAGTAATCCATTCATGCTCTACCTTGGGATTATTGGGGCTTCAACGAATGCTGCAAGGACCGCGGTTCTACAAACAACCAATTATGCTGTAGATAACTTGGGGAACCTCTCTCTGCAGCCGCATGCGGGCAACGTCGGTATTGGCACAACCTCGCCTACTGCGAAGTTAGAAGTGGCTGGCAACATTAAGTTGACCAGCGGCAGTGGCGCATCAATGACGTTTGCTGATGGCACGACGCAGACCACAGCCTGGACGGGAACTGTGTGCGGTGGAGATTATGCGGAGTCAGTGGATGTAAGTGGAGAACGAAAGCATTACGAGCCAGGAGATGTTCTTGTCATTGATCCATCTTCGCCAGGAAAATTTTTTAAATCTACGGAGCCTTATTCGACCATGGTGACGGGCGTGTATTCGACGAAACCGGGTACTGTGGGACGCCGACAATTAACTCCAAAGAGCGAAGATGAAGTCCCGATGGCCATGATCGGCATCGTGCCTGTAAAAGTTACAACTGAAAATGGCTCAATCCACCCAGGCGATCTACTTGTAACCTCGTCTAAGCCTGGCTACGCCATGAAAGGTACGGACCGTAGTCGGATGTTTGGCGCGGTTATTGGCAAAGCTGTTGGAATACTCAGCCAAGAAATAGGTGTTATCGAGATGGTGGTGGCGCTGCAGTAGTGCCAGCTTTGGCGATGGAAGGGGTCTCTAGTTGCCAGGATGGATGCGAATTGTAGAGGCAATACTTCAGCGCATTTCAACAAAGGCACAAGGTAAGTCTGGACGTTGATCCAGGAACATGTTCCTAAACAGTTATTTCAGGACTATTGGAGAGCTTACATGATGTGTCGACGTGTTTTCAGTGCTCGTATCTTTGCGTTGCTGACAGACTACCGTGCGAAAGTGCTGCTGCTCGGGCGCTTCGGACGGCGGACGGTTGCGCTTCCGGTCTTGCTTGCGTTTGTGTCGGCGATCCCGTCTGTTATAGCGCAACAAAAGAAGGTTTCGGACCGGGTGGGGGGCGATCCACAGGCAATTGCCGTTGTGGAACATTCTATGGCTGCGCTATCAGAGCGGGGTTCGTGGGGGCGCGTTAAGGCCATTCACCTAACGGGCAGTATGTCGACGCCGCAATCCAACGGGCCCCGCGTGGAATCGATCGAGTGGAAGGACCGTTGGGATGGGAACAATATCTGGTCGAGTCATCGCATGGGCCAGGGGGATTCCGAACGCACATTGCTGCAAAGCCCAGGACAGGGAAGGCAGATGCAGCATAGCAGCAACGCCGCGGTCCGCATTCGCAACAGCGAAACGCGCCCACCAATCGAAATCCCTGGGGCGTATCTGTCTGCAGTGCTGAACGATGCTTCTTGCATGATTCTCTCCGCCTCTACGGCGACAAGCGGGCAGAATGACGATGAGCAGCCTCTGACGGTGCATATTTTCTGTGCGGACTCCGAAAGCGCGATGATCGGAAAACCACAAATTTGGCAGTTTTCGCGTTCAACCTACTTACCGTTATCTGTTGCCGTATCAAGACAGAACCAAGCTCGCGCCGGAGGCTGGTTCACCGAGACTACCCGGTTTAAGAATTACCGGTCAGTCGATGGGCTCAAGGTTCCGGAATCGAGCGAGATCGAATTGGGTGCGATCAGGAGGACCTTGACCTTGCATACAATTGAATTTCCGGACGCAGGCAAGATGAATAAAACTGAGTTTGAGGTCAGGAAAGCAAAATGAGCATACACACGTTTCGCCTCTATGCGATGGCCTTACTAGGGCTAGTCGGACCAGCAATAGCGCTGCATGGCCAGACGACCGCGGATCTGACGCAACATGTTGGGATTGATCCGTATGGAACCTATAGCGGAAGTAACGTGGACCACGTCGACATGAACTCCGGAAATATCTCTGTCCAGATTCCGTTGTTTACCTTGCCGCAGAAGGGGAAGCTCATCCTAGGCTATCAGCTTGTACTGAATAATAACGGCTGGGCGCCGCAGCGCAGCTGCGACAACTACGGCTGCCTTAACACATGGATGCGCAGCACGATTATGGGCCCAGCTATCGTGCCCATTGAAGATCCGTGGGTGTCATCGTACGCGCTGGTCTCGGCTGCAGATACTGCGCCCCCATGCATCACAGACGAGAATGGTAATACCTCTTGCGGCAGCGGCTATTCCTCTCCATGGCAAGCGATCATGGGCTACAACATTGTAGAGCCCGACGGCGCCCGGCACTCTCTTCTGGTAGATGGAAGCAACGATACTACGCTGCGCACCTACGACGGTTCGGAATATCTCTATACACCCGATTTCCTGTATCCCTTCGATCTCTATTACAACGAGACTACAACTACGTCGTCACCTGCGAGCAGGCATGCCACGTATGTGACCAATCCGTACGGTGGCGGATTCGGTGATATGGGGTTCAGGGCGGGTGGTATTGTCACAACTCCGGCGGGCATCCGGTACTGTAATCCTGATCCTATTCTTTCAGGCTTTCCCTCGTACTATAACCCGCACCCTGACACCAATCCGTGCGGAACCGGAACCGCAAACCAGTCAATTGGACCCACGACCGAGGTGGTCAGCGACACGAACGGCAACCGAATCACAGTTACGCCCGCATGGCATACAGGCAATTTTTACTATAGTAATGGAAATGGATCGATCATTACCGATTCGACTGGGAGAACATTCTCAGGGCCTCCGGCTTCTACAGCAAGCACGGCAGGATGTCCAGTCATTACTAATCCAGATGGTGAACCTGTCACGGCCGATTCATCTTCGATCTGGAATGTCCCTGGTCCAAACGGTTCAGTGTCTTATCTGATTTGCTACAAAAACATATCAATTAGTACGAATTTTGACATGTGGAGTATTTCAGGTACAGAGAACTCATATACTCCTTGCCCCGACACCTACACTCCCGGTTACAACGGAACCCTGTATTGCAATGCGAACTGGCAATACACTACCGGCCCCAACCAACAGATAACCGTGATCCAGAGCGTCGTGCTCCCTAATGGCACATACTGGGGGTTCAGCTACAATCCATCTGCGGACAGCAACGGTGGTGATTCCGGCAAATACGGCGATATTTGGCAGATCATACTGCCGAGTGGGGGGCGGATTCGGTACAGCTACTTGTCGGCAAATCCCAACCTTACGGATGGTAACCGATATATAGCCTCTCGGACCATGGTCCCGTCACCCGGTACCGGAGAATCTAGCGCAACCTGGCAGTATTCATGGAACCCAGCGCAATATTTTTCTGACTCAGGGTGCAATGTGGCTCAGGATAGTAAAATTACGGGCCCTGATGGAACAATTACAGCATATACGCATACCTATAACCGGGGTTGCTGGCCTAGTGCAAGTACTGTAAGTACAACAGGTGTAAACAGTGAAGCACAATCCACTACAACTAATTTCAACCTGGTTTTCTTTAACAATCCACAGCTAGCAACCAACATACCGTTGGAATATCCGCTGTCCTGGGCTTCGGGGACGTCGCCGTGGGCTGGGTATTTCATAGGAGTGCAATCGCTGCCGTCGTCGATGACAACTACAGTTTCAAGTGGTGGCAGCTCCTATAAAACAACGACAACTTATACCTACGACAAAAACGGCGCGCCAGCTACTCCGCCGCGCTGTAGCCTAGCCGGTACATACTACGCATCTGGCCAGGTGAGCTATGGTTATGCACTGTACTCGTATCAGGCAAATGATTTGTGTGCGCCATTCGAGACGTCCGACGTCACCGCCTTCCAGAAGTTAGGTTGGTCACTCGACAACAACAGTTGGACCGGCTGGTCGTATAACCAGCAATCGGCACCTCTAGCTTCTTCTGCTCCCATGGGCTCCCGAACAGGAACTATAGTCACTGGAACAACCGGCCAGTTGCTGAGTGCCTCGACAACTTCATATGTGTGGCAGCAGTCTAGCTCGAACTATGCGCTGAATCTTATGGATCGTGTGTATCAGCAGACTGCATACACCGGTCTTCCTGATTCTGAAGGAAGTTATGCCAGTGTGCCTATCGCAGCACAGGCCACGTACACCTATGACGAATCGGTGTACAACCAGGGTGGGCCGGGGAACCTGACGAAAACAGTGAAAAGCAACGTGTCTGGCCAGCCTGCACCTGCCATACATAGTTACTACAATGCGCAAGGTTACGTGTACCAAACCGACGATGCCAATAACTATCAGACCACGGTAGCTGGATTCGATTGCAGCAGTGGCACGAGCACGCCGCCGGTTGCCATCGGTGTTTCTACGTATTTGCAGACCACCACGGCAGGCGGGCTGACTTCGAGTGCTTGGCGCGACTGTAACACAGGCGCCGTGCTCGAAACCAAGGATCCGAATAATCAGGTAACGGTGGCAACGTACGATAAAGGTGGCAAACCCATTACGATCAACTCGCCGGATAGTGGCTCGAAATCGTTTGATTATCATGGCTATAGCACGCCGTTACATATCACAGAGACTGTTCTGTCTGGAACTCCATCGAGTCCGGTTGCATTGAGTACAGACACGTACGCGGACGGGTTTGGGCGGACGATACAGACTGTCGGACCATCAGGTGCAAAGGTGGATACCGTTTATGACGATCTGGGCCGGGTCCACTCCATTAGCAATCCGTATTTGTCCACTGCAAGTGGATTTACGACCTATGCCTATGACGGACTAAATCGGATGACGCAGTTGGCTCGTACCAACGTTCCGAAGCCACAGCAGTGGAGTTATGCGGGCTCCACGGTTACGTATACGGACGAGAAGCTTAATCAGTGGCAGCGCACCTATGACGAGCAAGGTCGTCTGACAAAGGTAGTCGAACCAGGTTCACTCAACACCACATATAGCTACGATGTCCTAGGCAATCTTCAGTGTGTAGATCAATGGGGAACGGGTACGCCTAGCACCTCCTGCAACAGCAGTCACCGCAGAAGCTTCAGTTACGATATGCTGTCGCGGCTGCTGACCACGAATAATCTCGAAACGGGAACAGTGGGCTACAGTTACGATGGCAATGGCAATGTACAGACCAAGACGGATGCACGTGGAGTCGTGACGCATTATTCGTACGATGCTCTGAACCGGCTGCTGTCGAAGTACTACACGAACGCGCCTGCGGGAGCTATGTCAAATTGTTACCAATTTGATAATCCAGCCTCGGGTGCAAATGGTCTCGGCCATCTCTGGTTTGAGTGGACGCAGACGGGGAGTTGCCCAACCGCCTTAAGCGCACCGCCTGCACTTGCTTCCAATTCCCAAACGCTGCATGTGATTAATAGTTATGATCCCATGGGCCGTGTTGTGGCAGAGCAGCAGTGCGCCGCTGGACGCTGCAGCAGTTCCTCGGCTCCGCAAGCGCCGCAGTTACATTGCACGGTTCTTGCGTCATCTTCCGGTTTGCAATTCTGCTATGACTTGGCGGGTAACATGCTGGCTTACAATGCAGGAACGCTCAGCCTTTCGCAGACATTCGATACTTCCGGCAGGTTATCTACAGTCGGAAGTTCCATGAGCGATGGCACGCATCCAGCAAATCTATTCGCCGCGCAAGGCTATACAGCAGCCAACGCATTGCAAGGCTGGCGGTTGGGGCCGAATCTCTTCACGGTGCGCGGTTACGACACTCTCAATCGGGTCTGTCAGCAGAAGTCGGCTGTGCAGCAGTTGCCATCGCTTACCAACCCTGAGTGCCAGTAGCCATGATGTTCGCTGCAACCGGTGATACGCGATCAGCTACAGAAGAACGTATGGCAAGAAGGAGAACGCTCACAATGAAGACCTGGTGTGGATGGCTTATAGGGCTGGCGATGGCAGCAACGGCGATAGGGCAGAACTCAGCGCCAGTTCTGAGCGGCATTTCGGCTCCGAACGTACCGCTGCAGATGCAAGTTACTATGGCTGGTCATAACTATAGCCGGGGTGAGGTCAGTTATGGCCCGGTCGGCACACCGCTGATTCTAGCGGGGTCGAACCTAGGCGACTCTGGAGCGGTCTGGTTCATTAGCTATAAGAACGGCGCGGTGGATTCCAATGTCAGGCCGGTTCCGGCTTCGGTGCTACTGTGGTCGCCGACCGAGATTGTGACATCGGTTCCAGCCGCAGCCAAATCGGGACTGATCGTGGTGACTTCGGGCTCGGTGCCCAGCAATGGATTACCCTTCATCGTGATGTCGGGGACTTATTCAGGCGTTTGTCCGGCTGGACCGCCCGCTGGCACGCTGCAGATTGCAACAACATCGCTCAGCGATGGAGCGATTAATCACAGCTACAGTGCTCAACTGCAGGCTACAGGCGGCTCGGGTAGTTACACATGGACGCTTGTTGACGGAACGCTCCCTGCGGGCCTTACGTTGAGCGCCTCTGGAACCATCGCGGGCATGCCTACGGCCTCCGGCAACGCTGCATATATCACGGTTCAGGTAGCGGACGGCGGCGCTCCGCGGCAGTACGATGTGGCCACGTTCAGCCTCACAGTGAACGTGGCCCCGGAAGGCACTTCCAGTGCTGATCTCTATAACTACTCCATCGCGGACAGTAGCGGTAGCAGCGGCTACGATGCGGCCGGGAATATCGTAGCCTACAACGATTCTGTGAACGGCATGTGGAGCTTCGGCTACGACCCACTGAACCGATTGTCGACGGCATTGGGCTCACAGGGTGATAACCCGTATCCGAACTACTGTTGGCAATACGATGCGTATGGTAACCGGTTGGCTCAGTCAAGCGGGTCGCAGCCCTTCGCTGCAGGCTCGGGCGGGGCAAACGCGTGTCCAATTCAGGGCGCGGCCGGGGCAACACAGTGGGCGCAGTATAATGCGAGCAACCGTATGACGGCCACTAGCCAAAATTCGAATCAGGGCCAGAACTACGACGATGCGGGCGATATCGTCTATGACGGACTTAACCAGTATCTGTACGACGCGGAGGGTCGCATTTGCGCGGTGCAGATGCAGATTCCCGGCATCGGTGCATCAATGACGCAGTATATTTATGACGCCGAGGGCCGCCGCGTGGCCAAAGGAATGATTACGTCTTGGTCCTGTGACAGTAATGCGAACGGTTTCACGCCGACCATGTCGTACTTGCTCGGCCTCGGCGGCGAGCAACTGTCGGAGTGGACCAACACGACAGGCGCCTGGCAGCCGGCTCATACCAATGTTTACGCGAGCGGAATGCTGGTTGCCACCTATGATGCCGATCTCTCCGGTCAGAGCTCAGGCCATCTTTATTTTCACCTGAGTGACTGGCTCGGCACTCGCCGCCAGCAAACCGACTACGCCGGCAATCCACTTCTGAATTTTATCGGCCTACCCTTCGGCGATGGCCTCTCAACCATCCCCGTCTCCACAGCCGCTGCCGCCGACGCCACGGAACACCACTTCACCGCCAAAGAACGCGACAACGAATCAGGCAACGACTACTTCGGGGCTAGGTACTACGCGAGCTCAATGGGAAGATGGCTGAGTCCTGATTGGAGCGCCAAAGCCACACCCGTGCCATATGCCAAGCTGAGCAATCCACAGAGCCTCAACTTATACGCCTACGTTTACAACAATCCCCTCGACGTTGCAGACCCAGATGGGCATTGGGTGCCCCTGAGTGATGATGAGAAATTACGTGCCAAGCAATTGGCCGGGCTCAAAAGCGCCGTGGGAGCGCAGGCAGGCGCATATCTTTACGACAACGTTGTTGACGGCAAACACTACGTCGGAATCTACACTAACGGACCAGATGGTAAAGGCCCTTCATTCGAGAGCATAAATAACGTGTCAAAACAGTTTGGGGCAATCATTGGAGATCAAGCCCGCGAAGCATCAATTCAGTTCGTTTCGCCCGGGACAAAGATAAACGGCCACACCGTCGGGGCGATGGATGCAGGACAGTCCCCTGCGGTGACAACGCTTTCGAAAGATGGCAAGTCGGCAACTGTAAACCTAACTTCAGGCAGTTTTGGAGAAATGAACGGTCTCTACACAAGCAACGGCCGCTCTACATGGATTTCTAGTGGGGATGTCTTCAGTCATGAATTTGGGCATATCTTTAGCGCCTGGTATCAGGGTGACGCCGCGGGTGTAGAGAACTCTGTGCGCATGGAAAATGAAACGCGTCAGATGGAGAACGGACCTATACGGATGTTTCACACGAAGCCCGGTGATGCGGGTGCCACAACCTTTTAGATGTTCGGAGTTACGATGGTGTTTCTCAGATACGTATTCTTCGTAGTTCTTTCGTTCAGCGTCGGCTTGAATAGTTCATTCTGTCAGACTACGACGAGCAAGGCGAGTCATGGTTTAAAACTCGTAGTGCAGCGTATGGGCAGTGCTATTCCAAAGTTGAATGGAACATTTCTGTACACTGCAAGCCTTTCAAACGACGGTGGTTCACCAATTGAAATTGAAGCGGTACAGATGCCAGGAGGTTATGCTGGGAATGGTCAGTTTTTCCCATGTAGCTTACAAGTGTGGAATGATGCGAGAAATCGTTGGGCTTTGCGACGGCCTGCCAAACTGGCCGAGTTCGGCAAAAATCCTAATCTGATTATGCTGAAAGTGAAGCCTGGGGATCATCTGGACGTCTGTGGAATGTACTTGCCCGCTCAGGCAGGCAAGACTGGAGATTGTGCGCGTCTTCTCTTTCAAACTCGCTGGAATGGAACGGGTTTGCTGAGAGTATACTCAAACACGTTTATCATCGGCAGGCCAGCGTCTGATAATGGCAACTCTTGCGCTGCAAATGATCACGCAGCTAGTTCGCTCTTGCACGAACCCGGTCATGTATTTGCTATGCCAAGGCCGCAGTAATCCTACTGAGGAAGAGAATATCTCTACGACGTGATTTGCCTCTTCTACAATCGAAGCGTGTTTGGCGCCATCCCGTTTTACCGGCAAAGAACGCGACGCAGAATCCGGCAACGACTACTTCGGGGCCAGGTACATGTCCAGCAGCATGGGGCGGTTCCTCGGCTCCGACTGGAGTCCGGCGCCCGATACTGTGCCATACGCAGATTTCAATGATCCGCAAACACTGAATCTCTACATTTATGGCGGCAATAATTGACTGCTCCCGTTTTCCGCACAGAGCTGACTCCGAATTTGTAGTTTGGGTAGTGTACTCTGCCATCCGTTTTCTGAACGGCCCTTACTGGTCTTTCAGATTTACCTCGTAGAGATTTGCTGCCGGTGTCCGCACGGACACCATCGGCAGATCGCCCGGAGCCAGTCCGATCAACCGGTAGTCGGTTGCAACAATCGGATGCAGATCCTCCATCGTCGCCACGATCTCGGGCTTGCCCGAGGGCACGGGTACGCGGTACACCGGCTTACCGGCCTGCACAAAATTCTGGAAATAGACCGCGCGGCCGTCGTGCGACCAACTCGGATCTCCTGCGCTCTCCCGCGCCAGCGTCGCCCACTTGCCCGTCGTGCGATCCAGCAACATCACAGCATCCTGGTTCAGCGGCATTGCTACCAGGTACCGTCCATCCGGCGAAAGTCTCGGGCTGAACAGCCCTTTTGATCCCTCGATCTCGGTCAGCTTTTTTGTCTCGAGATCCAGCATGTAAATCGCCTTGCCTGGATCGTTGTCCATCCGGTCCGGAGGACGCCCGAAGATCAGCGCCTTCCCATCCGGTGTCCACGACGGATCGGCCTCGTTCCGATCCTCGTTCAGAATCGGTACAGGCTTGCCGCCATCCGCATCCAGCAAATAGATCTTCCACGGCTTGCCGGGTTCCTTGGCCATTACAGCCAGGCGCTTATTATCCGGCGACCAGCGCATGGTGAAGATATGAAGGGGCGCATTCGTCAGGGCAATCCGTTCGCTGCCGTCCGCCCGGCTCCGCCAGAGCGAGCTGTCGGACGCGTCCAACCACGCCACCCACTGTCCATCGTGCGAGTACTGGGCCAGAATCGCCGCATTCAGCGCCGAATCCACCGGGGCAAAGTTCCGCACATGCGGCACAGCGCGCAACAGCTCGAACTGCGTCGTACTCCCGACGAAGAACACGCGTTTCCCACCCGGAGCGGTCGTCGGCGCCGCGAAGTCCAGCGGCCCGTTCGTGATCTGCCATGGTTTGCGGCTGGCTCTCCACCACGGCCGTTCGCGCAGCGCCCAGATGTCGTTGTGCCCCGCGTGCGCTGACTGGAAGACGAACTCTTCGCCATTGGCGGTCCAGTTTCCGCAGCACTCCGACGCCGGTGCGCTCCAGTCCGGAAGCAGCGGATGCAGATGCGTCCCATCCGCCCGCGCCTCCCATAGCTCCGAGGTCTGGCGCTTCGGATCGCGCAGTGTAAAGCGCAACAGCTTTCCATCCGGCGACCAGCGCAGCCAGAAGGCCAGTCCCGGCGTGGTCGCAAAGTGCCGCGGATCGCTCCCGTCGCTGCCCACAATCGTCAGCTCGTTACCGCTGGCCACCAATAGATGTTCGCCGTCTGGCATCCATGTTGCATCGTGCACCAGCACATTCGGAACGCGTCGCGCGTCCCCGCCCAGGGTTGGCACAATCCACAGCGGCTGCTCCGGCTCGTTCTGCAGGTGACCCTGCATGACCAGCTTGGTCCCGTCCGGCGAAAGCCCTCCTATGTGGGGCGCGCCAATCTGCGCCGGAAGCCGCAAGCGGCTGGTCTCGCCATTGCCTACCAGCGCCACCGCAAACGACGGCGTCCCATTCTCCATGTGCGAGAAGTACAGCCGTGTTCCATCGCTGGCCGTGCTGGCAAAGCTCTCCACGTCCATGTCGTTTGTCAGCACATGTCCGGAAAAGGTGATCTGGGCAATTCTGTAGGGCTTTCTGTCCGGTTCGCGCAGCATGAAAGCGACCGCCAGCACCACGCAGACCGCTGCCAAGCCGCCGGGCAGCCACCACCGCCAGTGAAATTTGGCCTTCGATGCCTCGGTTACCACCTCAACAGGCTGGGCCGTTTTTTCCGGTCCGATGGTTTTTACAGGAGCCAAAAACCGGTAGCCACGCCGCGCCAGCGTCTCCACAAACCGTGGATTCTCCGCTGCATCGCCCAGCGCCTCCCGCAACTTATTTACCGCAATGCCGAGGCTGTGGTCGAAGTCGACCGTTGTTTCCTCGCCCCAGATCTCCCGTTGCAGCGTCTCCCGCGAAACCACTTCGCCCGCATGGTCGAGCAGAACCGTCAGCAGCTTGAACGGCTGGCTCTGGAGCCGGACGCGCACCCCATTCCGCCGTAACTCGCCCGTCTTGAGGTCGGCCTCGAAAATGCCGAACTGAATCTTCCTCTCGGAGACTTCGATGAAATCCTTACTAGCCACCGCCTGAATGTACTCCTATTTACCCCTCCAGAAAAGACCAAACTGCCTGTTTTATACCCCCGAATCAATCTTTTTTGCAGGAGAAGAGTCTTTTTACCCTTTTTTATTTCATACACTTAAGCGTTGACGGCCAATTGATTGCAAATTGGCGACCTGTGGATTGACCATCCTCTGCTCAGAGGAGTTTCCTCAGGCGTGGTTGCGGGGCAGCCTCTGAATTTCCGAACGTGGTTGGACTTTCAGCGGCGGCCTTCCTCAATCTTTTGGGAGGACTTTGTGATGTTTGCTTTCAGAAAATACAAGTTCGAACAGTTCAGCCGGTCTCTCTGGGCCGGAGTGCTTTCCGT
>Ga0207834_1000362_pt1 | contig 16476 bp, 10 predicted proteins | sample LuqExpMetagenom5_FD_187763 | JGI IMG/M metagenome (GOLD analysis project Ga0207834, IMG submission 187763) | Tropical forest soil microbial communities from Luquillo Experimental Forest, Puerto Rico - Sample 5 (SPAdes) | ecosystem: Environmental > Terrestrial > Soil > Tropical forest ...
TAGCCATGTATTTTGATACGTTTCCCCAATATATCCGAATAATTATACCTGGTATATTTTTACTGCTGGTACTTGGTTCCTCCCTCTCTTCTGCTCTTTTATTAAGAAAATGTAAACATAACAATGCACTTATCAAAAACCTGTCCAAAGAGCAGGAGAAGCTTCAAGGGGAAGCAGATTGGTATAAGCTTTTATATCAAAGGCAGCTTATCCAGAATCGATTGACTAATTTTGATGACCGGACTCTTTTAAATGAAATATATCAGCTACAGATGGAATCTGCTGCAAAGCCCTTAGAATTTGTATGTATTCTCTTCCATAACACAACTCCGGATATTGACCATACTCATAAGTTGGAAATGAATGATTTAGATATCATTTGTCAAAAATATTTTTCAAACTATATCATAAAGGATTTTTTTAAGCTTACGGCAGATGATGCCGCAGTTTTATTATCGGCTGATGTTATTGATGAGCAGGTGCTTTTTGACCAGTGCAAATCCATCCTGGGGGAAGCGGCACCGGAGGATAATTATGATATCTGTTGTGTTATCGGTAAGTCGGTTCCTGCTGATGCTTTTATCCACACTACATATCGATCAGCTTATGAAACATTATCAGATATTTTGCCAAATAATCATACAGATATAATATTATATAGCGAAGCATATGAAGAAGCAGAGGTAATCTCATATCCGCTCCAATTAGAAATGGATTTGATGAGGGAAATAAAGAAAAACCAGATTGATCGTTGTGAAGCTTTCATCCAGGGATATTTTGAAGAGCTCCAGGCTTCCAGCTATAGTAATTTACTTGATGCCTTCCACCAATTAGTAATTATGGTCCGGCGAATTGAAGCACACTGGAAGCTGGACGCCATGCCCTTCTCATATCATAATCCTTCAAATACCAAGCTTTCGGTGGATATGATGAAAAGCGTCCTTATACAACAGATAACAAATGATCTGAATGAATTGAACGGGATCGAACCTAATGATGAAAATAATAGAAAGCTTGTACAAAAAATAACGGAGCTTGTAGATGAAAATGCCGGTAATCCCAATCTGAATGTTGACTTTATCTCGGACAAGTTAGATTTGTCAAAGAATTATCTGCGTAAAATATTTAAGAATGTAACAAATATTAATTTATCGGTTTATCTGCAACAGGCAAAGGTTAAGAAGGCATGTTATTTACTGGCTGAAACCAATGCAACAGTTCAGGAAATTACCGGACAGTTGGATTTTATTACGAACGGTTATTTTTTTAGATTCTTTAAAAAGCACACCGGAATGACTCCTATCCAATATCGGTTAATTAATAGAAATCAAAAAGCCAATTCAATGAAATAAAAGGAGGGCTATATCAATGTCCAGAAAATATCGTTTTACTGTTATTTTACTGATACTGACCGGATTTACTCTCTACGGCTGCAATATGAAGCCAACGGACCCTTCACAGGATAAAGGGGAAGCCAGTCAGGAAGGAGAAGCCTTCACCTACCCCATGAAAACCGATACGGTACTCAGGATACTAAGTTCAAACCACAATTCGGTGGAACCTTTTGATTCAGAATTGGCAGCTAATACCGGTGTTCAGTTTAAATGGCTTTCTACAACGAATAATAAAGGAATTGATTATAATTTAAACATATTAAGGGCATCCGGTAGTGAACCTGATATCATCATTTCCCCCCTGGATACTCCGCAGTATTATATTGACAATCACATTATTTATCCATTAAATGATAATCTGGAAAAATATTCTCCGAATTTATATAAGATATTTCAGGATAATCCAAGTATTGATAAGGCTTGTAAGACAGACAGCGGAGACTATTATATGTATCCATTAATCAGAGATACCACGACTACGACCTTCCGAGGCCTGGTAATACGTGAAGATTGGCTGAAGGAACAAAAACTTGAGCCTCCGACAACAATTGCAGAGTTTGATCATGTATTACGTGTATTCCATGAAAAGTATGGAGCAGTCTTTTCCTTTAATCCTGACTGGATCAAGCAGGCATTCATCGGCAGCTTCGGCATTATCAACGGATATTATGTCGATGATAACGGATTAGTTCAGCATGGACTTGCCCAGGAGGGTTATCGGGATTTTTTATATCAAATGCATCAATGGTATCAGGATGGTATTCTTGACCCTAATTTTTCTACCATGGATACCGGAGCCATGCAATGTCTGGCTGTAAACAATAAAATCGGAGCAGCTGTATCAACCTGCGGAATATTAACAGGCTGGATCAACGCCTGTAAAGAAGCCGGAAATGAATATCCTTGGCTGCCAATCAAAAATCTAGTAAAGAATAATGGCGACCAGATTGAATTTTCTCAAATGGAAGGTCAGGTATCCAATTACGGTGCTTATATAACAACCAGCTGTAAGGATATTGAAGCGGCAATGCGTTTTCTTGACTGGGGCTATAGTGAGGAGGGTATCCGTTACTGGAATTTTGGTACTGAAGGAGTATCTTATGAAATGAAAGATGGGAATCCTACCTTTATTCAACCTGCAGATGAAATTGGTCCGATTGATTCCTGGGTTTCTAAGTATAGCGGTATGCGTTGGGGCGGTCCCAGCTATTCCCTGATGTCCACATTTGAGCAGGTAAATAACCCAGTAGCTGTAAATGCTGCTAAGGTCTGGGCTGCTGACTCAAATATGGCTGTCCATCTACTCCCGAATATTACGACCAATTCAACAGAGGCAGCGGAACTGGATACTCTCGAAACTGTAATCCTTGATTATATGGACGAAATGTACACCAACTTCATCATGGGTACAACAGATTTATCTGAATTCGATCATTACCTAGAAACCTTAAAGGATATGAATATTGACCGGCTTCTGCAAATAAAACAATTAGAGCTGGTACGTTATAATTCCCGGTAAAGCCTTTGCAGCTTTCCAGATAGGGTCTGCTGGATCATATGCTTTAAATTTTTTTAATTTTTTTGTAAGCGCCGGGGGTTATTCCTTCCACCTTTTTGAAGGTACGTATAAATACACTGCTGCTTAAAAAGCCCACCTTCTCAGCAATCTGCTCAATCGTCAATTCACCGGCCTCAATTAATTCCTTTGCTTCATTGATACGAAGCTTTGTGATAAATTCATTCGGACTCATGCCATGCTGGTCCTTAAATAATTTTGATAAATAGGATGGGGATAAGTCAAATACTACTCCCAGCATATTAATATTTAAATCCGGATTTGCATAATGCTCCGTAATGTATTGCATAACGATTTTTCCCGAATCGTTCTCATTTTGATACTCTGTTTCATATCTCTGAAGAGCTTCGAGTATCATTCCTAAACGGATTTTAAAATCCAAAAAGGTTTCACAGCTCATTAAACCATCGATATACGTGTTTTCTGAAATATACAAGGGCGTGCAGATATCATTCATTACGTTTGCAATAATATTAACCATATCCAAGCGAAAACATTTAAAAGCCTCCAAGGTGGCAGTATCTTCATCCATATTGCATTGGATCATATGATTAATGAGCTGCATTGCATTACCTTCGTGATTTTTATCCTTGATAAATGAAATCATCTTTTTCTGCGCGGTTATGTTGGAGCTGGAATAGGAAAATTTACGTTTCTCTATATCCTGATAATGCATTACGATACCACGGCCAAAGGCTGCACGGTATTCCATAGCCTCTGAAGCTTGTAAAAATCCTTCATGCAGGGATTTCTTATCTTCAAATCTCTTACTGATGCCAAACGTACAGGAAATCCCTATCTGTTTTTCCAATAAATTTTTAATTGCAGTGAACCCTTCACTTACTGTGGCATTGTCGGAAAATCTATCTCTTTCTACCGTATTGATGATACATACATAATTTCTGCGTTCTGTGCGTGTTACATAACAGGTATTCTCCAATCCAAATACCTTTTCTATGATTGCAGTAATCTGAGTCCTAATCATATTCTGCATCCGATCCTCACTCAGATTGGGAATGATATCTTTATTCCAGGCATCAATTTTTATGACAGCAATCACAAAGTCCGTAAATAAAATATCAATATTATATGATTTTAATGTCTCAATCATATCTTGATCCATATTAATGATACCCTGCAGGGATTTCATGATAATATCATCGATTAATACGGTTTTTTCTGATTCCATTCTATTCTTTAACTGTTCTTTTTCTTTCATGGTGATAGAAAAAACCTGATTCAGATAATCCATTTCGCTTCTTTCCTGCCGGTTGAATGCAATGTTTGATGACTGTGTTATTCCGGCAAGAAAGCTTTGGAAAGGTTTATAAGCAATGCGGCTTATTAAAATTACTGCCATCGTACTTACGATAATAAAAATCCCATAGCATATAATATCAATATTACGCAAGCTCTGCATCTTTCTCCAAAATACGGAATTCGGTGTAATACAAACATAACTTATGGAATTATCGAACGATTGTTTCGATTGATATACATATCCTTTGCTGTTATTCCACTTTGCTTCGTTTATGTTATTATCCTTCTTAAATTTCTGATAATCTATATTGTCCGGTACTGTTATTAATGCATTATTATCCTTATCTGTAATAATGAAGGTTTTTCCTTCTTCTCCGATTAAATTCTGCAGAAATTGGTTTAATAAATACCGATCAAATACAATTACTATCGTAGCCTTGGACTTTATTTGATTTTGAGGATATTTTTGTACAATGGATAATGTCGGTAAATTCTCCTGCTTATGTGTTGTTGTAACACAAGGATTCTTATAAAATATAGAAGCCCATTTCTGGTAGCTTTCTCCTCCCTTTGTTTTATAATAGGAGTCAAAATATGTCTTGCTATCTAAGCTGGCAAGCGATGAAGAGACAATTCTATCGGATATGTTAAAAAACACCATAATGTCTGCAATATAGGATTCCTTCAGGGATTCCAGGTATTTATGAAGCTTAAGTTCCGAATATGCATCGTATTTTGTACTGCTTAATTCATTAAAAACACAATTACTCAGCTCCGGGCTGTATAATATATCATAGATTGCCTCATTCGAATTGGCGAGCTGCAGGTCTATTTCCTGTAATCCATAATCCAATAATGCGTTGTTAGATACGGATATTTCATTTCTTACAATACGGCTTGAAGTATAATAGGAAATAATTCCTGTAATTGCAGGCACAATCAATATAGCAAAATACCCCAGCAGGATTCTCATAAAGAAACTGATACTTTTATGATTTTTCTTAATACCCATCATCTATTTGAACTCCCTTTATGCTTAGGAATAAGCAAAAAATAATTTCCTATACCCTTTTTAAATCACTTGCGTTTATGGTGATTTGAAAAATTTAATCCGAAATTATTTTTAACGTTTCCTTACTTTGATTTTTCTACATAAATAAAATTTTAGCATAAAAAAAATCAGACTGCTACCCTTTTGCTGAAATAACTATTTTGTTCTCCTGAAGCAGGTTGTTTTCTCCTACCTATGAAAATTTAATATTACCTGTAAATTCACCGATTTCTATATTACCCTGTTCAGCTGTTTTAATATATTCCCCATTAATCATCAGCTTTTTGAAATGTACATTTTCAACCAATCTGGTAGGATCAAATCCATTAATACAGGAGGTGTGTTCCCCGTATCCGTTATATGTAATATTGGAAAAGGTAATATCTTCGATCTTTTGTCCGGGAGCCGGATTATATTTGGGATTGTGCTTTACCTGCAAATCAAGTAATTTTCCCCGCTCAAACTGCTCAACCCTGATATTTTGAAAGGTTACATCCCTTACGATATTTTTGTCCCCTGCATTAATAGTCATACATCCAAGATAATCGTCCTGCGGCTCATGGTGCTCCAGAATATCGATATTATTAAACAAAAGCTTACTGATGATATTCCCGTTATTCTCTGAATCACCATGGGTTCCGATATTAACCGGATGTGCTACATCCGCCCATAAAACGGAATTTGACACCTGAATATTATGAGTATCACCCTCGAACTTTCCCCTCATTCCATAAATTGCTATACAGTCGTCGGAATTACGTAAAAAGACATTCTGGATTAAAATATTATCGCAGGCCATCATATCTATCCCATCTGACCAACCGACACAGCTGAAGGCTTTGACATTATCTACCATTACATCATGGCAGCTTCCCATCAATATACTGTAGTGCGCCGGATTAATAATTGTAATTCCGGATATCATGATATGCTTTGCATGATCCAGCTCTACCCCCCTCAGATATGTGCTTTTTTCCACATGCCCAAGATATATGACTCCTCTTCCCTCTATCGTTACATATTGTCCGTTAATAACGATAAAGCTTCCCATAACCACTGCTCCGCCATCAATATAAACTCTCGTATTGGATGGCAGGTTACAGAATTTTTCATTCATATAGTGAACACCCGGTCCAAAATACAGTACCGCTCCCTGGCCCATTTCCTGCAGCTTCTTGGATACCGGCTCCATCTGATGGTTTGTAATCTCATTCAAATTACCTTCCATTACAATGATATTTTCCGCATTAAGGTCAAATAATTTGCTTTCAATATTACCGGCAAAAAGGTGTAAATTATGGAACCTGTTTCCATTAATTTCAATTGACAGATTTACCGGATTAGTCAAGGAAAATAATATTTTATTGTTAGAAATGCTATAGGATATTCCTATAGATAAAGGTCGTATCATAACTTGCTTGGGCTGCATCTTTAAACAGGTAATCTCACACTCCGCAACCCCCGTAAAATCAAAATAAGCCATGGAAGCTTCTCTTACCTCATGCATATCGACTTTAACCATATAGGTATCTATTTTTTTCCAAATTCCATCTTTTTCCCTTACTCTGACCTGAAAGTCTTCTTTCTTCACCGCTCCTGACGGAACCGGATACGCAATGACTCTATTCATACTTTTACCTCCGTTTCATAACTTTTCACTATTATTCCTTCCTTCTAAATCAGCTCCTATTGCTTATAGCTGATATTATTAATTAACCACATTACGTCTGATAAATCTATGATAAAAAGTACTTTCCCTGTAAATATGTAAAATTTGAACCTTTTGATAAAATCCATACATTATCAACGATTTCTCAAAGCTGCTTCATTTTATAAGTTTTTAGAAATTGTATATCAATTACGATATTATCAACACATATAAATTATGGGCTATCTTGTCAGTAGTAATTATTCATATAGTTTTAGCAGCCTCAATTTACTAAAATATAATTAGCCGATTGTGAATAACAGTGCAATACACAATTATACCGGTACAGTGTAGTATAGAATTCGGTTAGTATTCAAAATAAGTAAAGTATATGCGATGCCGTATATAAAACTGAGATTTTTATATCGTAGACCATGCTATTTATTACAGAGGAGGAAATATATGAACCCTTTCAGAAAAAGAACAAAAGATATATCCTTATCAGAAAGTCCTTTCAAAAAGCTTATATCCGGAAAAATCCATAGGAAAAAGGCAAGTGGGGGACAAGGAGATAAAGATAAAAGGGCAGTCGGGAGGCAAGGAGACAAAGCTAAAAAGCGATTTAACGGTATACGTAAGCAGCTTACCTTAGGTTTAGCCGTCCCACTGCTTTGCCTAATTATAATTGGAGTTATTTCCTACTATCAGGCAGCCTCCGGGTTAACAAAGAATTATGAGGTTTCAACTGCCAACTCCCTGGAAATGGCAGCCACCTATCTGGATTACGGTTTTAAATCCATTACTTCCAATGGTATTCAGGTTTCCTCAGACTCAAGCATCTCAGATTATTTTAAGGGAGCCTATGACGATAATCCCGCACAGCTCTCAAGCGTACCCCCTAATATAAATCAACAAATGCCGCTCTTATTGTGGTTGATGTCAGTACAGATGCGATTTGCAGTATTCTTGATAAGCTGAAGTATGGTGACAACAGTAATATTTCATTCATTACATCGGATGGTATCGAAATCAATTCAAAGCTTTTGGTCAAAAAAAGAGAAGACGCAGCCGCAAAGAAAGCATATGATGATGCCATTACGAAAGCCGAGAATGATAAAGCTGCTGCAGAAAAAAACGGTACTACCTATGAAGAGCAGACAGCCACGGAATACGTACCACAAGATTTTACTCTTTCCTTAGAGCCGGCGGATATCTTATATTATGATTTCTATGCTTCTTCTGTTTATAAGGATTTTATGGGCAGTGATGAACTTGCGGTAACAAAATATATAAAAATTAACGGGACTACATACCTTCTAATGCTCCAAAAATGTAACCCAAAGCTATCCGGCGGTGCTGTATGCTTATTGGTGCCGAAAACCTCCGTAACGAAAAGCGCTGACAATATTAAAAATATTACAATTACCGTAGTAATAGTAGCCTTCCTGTTAGCCTTGTTCATTAATTTATTTATCACCTCCGGTATCTCCAAAAACATGAAGATCATTATCTCTAAGTTAGGACATATGTCAAAGGGTGATTTGACTATTGAAATGAATACCAGTCTTAAGAATGAGTTTGGTCTGTTATCTGAAGAGATTCTGGCAATGGAACATAATACTCGGAATCTGATAACGAAGGTATTTCATATCGCAAAGAAAGTATCTGAAGCTTCCTATCATGTTTCTGATTCCTCCAATCATATTACAGACGCCTTCCACAGCATAAAGGAAGCTATGGATGATATTAATTCCGGATTTGAGAATCAAGCTGAGGATACCCAGGCTTGTAATACTAAGATGGAGCATCTGTCGAAAAGTATTAAATTGGTTTCTGATAATATCGAATTCATATCTTCCTATATGGATAAGGTGAAAGAAATTGTATCTACAGGTATCCGGGATATGCTGGAATTGAAGCAAAGCTCCTCTTCCACGGCCCATATAACCCAGGAAGTGATCCAGAACATACATATCATGGATGATAAATCAAAGGCGATCTCGCAGATTATTACTGTAATCAATGATATTTCCAGCCAGACAAAGCTCTTATCTCTAAATGCTTCCATAGAGGCTGCACGTGCCGGCCAATTCGGAAGAGGATTTTCCGTTGTGGCGGAAGAAATCAAGAAGCTTGCAGACAGCTCAACCACCTCTGTGAATGAGATACAGAATATCGTTAATGAAATCAACCACCACACCTTATATACTGTCCAAAGGGCAGAGGAAGCCGAAGCAATCGTAAATGACCAGGAAGTTAAGGTTGAGACCTCCATATCACACTTTAGAAATATCAATCAGTCAATTGAGGAATTATCCGTTAATATTTTCGATGCAAAGCAGAACATGCTGCTCATGGAGGAAAACAGATCCGATACCTTATCAGCAATTGAAAATATCGCTGCCGTGGCTGAAGAAACAGCAGCAGCTTCTACCGTAATTACGAATACCGCGGGCGAACAGTTTGAAGCCTTAAGGCTTTTATCGACAGCATCTGATGAATTGAACAAGCATATGAAGGATTTCGAAAGCTCCTTACAGCAGTTTAAAATTGATAAATAAAACACCCGCCCTTATTCAGGAGCAACACAAGCCTTTACCTAATTTCCGATAAATAAACTCCTTCAATTAAAATGGTATGTCAGGTAACTCAATTACAGAGAGTTAACGGACATACTATTTTAATACTTGATTTTAGTACAGTCTTACAAAAAATATGCAACAAGCCAGCTTTCCTTTAGCATTCCCAGACAAAGACCCCCAGCCTGTTCCTCATGGTATATAGGGAATGAAAAGAAGGTGTTGATAATTGTAAACGGGTTTGATTTTCGTGTTGGTAGATAGCAAATAACATTTAAAATTTTATTTTGCAAAACTTTAATTTCAAGTGTAACAGCATAATAATCAACAAAATAGCATTAATAATTACAATTAAAAAAACATTATCCATAATTTTATGGACGGTGTTTTTTTATGTGATATTCTACGTGTTAATGCTGATGTTATTTTTTATCCATTTTAAAGGAGTGTATTCTTTAGATAAAGATATTGATATTAAGAAAATATGTGATGTATAATATTACCATATAAGTGATTTGCAATTAGATATAATTATATTATATACAGGAGGACTTTAAAATGGAATCATCAAACACACAAAATTTAAGTCAAAACAAATTTACCCGGTTCAAATCTTTCGAATACCGCTTCGATGTCATTGAATATCCCGAAGGTCTAAAGTTCGCCGGAGTACCAAAGTATTATGGTAATACTTCTGATTTTATCGGCGAATATTTTCAAAAATACGAGCAGCATATGAAAAATATGGATTATATTTACGAACCATATACAATAATAAGCGTTTGGAGTAGTTTACTAGGTGAAAAGAGAGCGAATTCATGGGAAAGCGGCGACAGGATTTGGGGTTGCCTTGTTAATTCTTTAGGCAATCTACCTGAAGGAATTATTGGTACAGACACCGGATTAAAGAAGTTTTTAGTGATGACGGTACGCGGTAATTCATGGGAAGATTGCGATGCGGTAAGTCATCCTGTTGATAATTTTAAAGAATTAATGCCAAAAGAATACATAGAAGTGCTATATCCGCCTATTCAGGAAGTGAATTGGCATTTTCAAATCAATGCCAATGAAAATTCTTACATGAGTTATATTGAAGCTGACAAAGAAATTAATACTAACCCAGATGCCGTAATTTATGAAAGAAAATATTACGCCCCATTAAAATATTAGTAATTAGAAGTAAATAACATAGTGCACACCTAATAAGCATTATATAACGTTAAGTTAATTCGCTAACATTTACAACAGCAAAGTAGAAAATTTATATTATGCATGATATAGGAGGATTTATATGACATACCGATATGAATTACACTGCCACACAAATGATGGAAGTAAATGCAGTGATATTTCCGTAAAAGAAATGTTTAAACTATACCAAGAAATTGGTTATTCAGGCGTTTGCATCACAGACCATTTTACCAATCCTATGAACCCATTAGCTGACGATGCATCTTGGAGCGAACGGGTAAATTTATCATTTGATATATATCAAAAAGCATTCGAGGAAGGAAAAAAATTCGGTTTGTCAGTTTTTTTCGGTATTGAGTATTCCATAACGCCCGATATAGACCATCCTTCACAAACAACAAGCAATGATTTCATTTTCTTGAACTTAGAAAAAGAATGGCTAATGGAAAATAAGGATGCATTCCGTGAAAAAACCGAAGGGTTATTCAAGAGAATACATGATGCAGGCGGATTTATCATTCATGCGCACCCGATGTTTGGTGGGGAATTAAGGCTCTTTCCATATTGTGTTGACGCTGTAGAGATTATAAATGGAGGCGCTAATAGTATTTGCAACGAAAACGCTAAAACCTATGCAAATATGTATGGTCTGACTGAAACTGGGGGTACAGATTTACATCGATACGACCATAAAATAATGTCCGGGGTGGAAACTGAAAAACCATGTTCCACTATTGAAGAGCTCGTCAATGAAATAAAGGAAAGAAGAGCAAAGCCATTTTCTATTACAAGGCAAATAACAGATTATTGGCAACAAATACAGTACGAAGCTAGTGAAGCACGCAAAAAAAGAATGAATTTTAATTAAAATGATTTATTCCGAAAATAAGCATAATGTACGGTACGATTAATTCGCAGTCTTTCACAACAGCGTAGTATTTTAAAAGCCACAAAAAACTTAGGTTTTTTGTGGCTTTTTTATGTGAAAACTAAAGTGCTATTTGCGGTACTCCAACACGAAAATCAAACCCGCTAGCTAATTGCAAACCTTCTTTTCATTCCTTATGTCCTATACACCGTTATTTACTAAGTATTCCAAGATTTATTTCATTTCCTTAATCAGCTGTTCGTTGTAGTTTTCAACCTCAGACTTGATTACATTCTTATAAGTATCCATAATTGTTGCAGATGGTGTACCGTCTTTTGCTTCCTGATCACCATAGGACATTGTAACACCGTCATATAAGTTATCGTTCTTTCTCTGAGGAATGATGTTGGTCATCATATCATTATAGCGTGCAACCTGTTCCTCGGTAAATGTAGACTGAACAAAATTCGTATAGTTATCAGCCTTCGCCTTCATAATCATAGCTGCAAGAACTGCACCGCCAAGAGGGTTAGAGGATCCCTTAGGAATAGCTAAACCGGTATCCCAAACAGGCGTCTTGCCCTTTGCTCCGTCAACGGTAGGCATAGGAACGAAATCTAAATCAGGATTTAAACTTACTTTACCAGCATCATCTGTAATCGTAATCATCTCGATACCTGCTTCGTTGTACATAGCGCCTGCGCCACCTAACCAGCCGTCATTGGTTGCAGATTTCTTTTGGATTGCTTCAACAGCAGTTACAAAGTCAAAGTATTTCGGCATAATCTCTGTTTCGAAATTATCCTGTAAGAAGCCGTTGCCAACTTCAAGAACCGGGATTGCACCACTTGCATAACCAAAGTTCTGGTATTTATAACGAGGTCCAAGGCCCCACTGGTCGATAACGCCGTCGCCATTGGTATCCTGGGTTAATGCATCATCCAGCTCAACAAACTTATCCCAGGTCCACTGACCCTTATTGTAAAGATCAAGAGGAGTTTCCAAACCATTGTTCTGGAACATCGTTTTGTTAAAACCAATGATATATGGTTTATTTACTACGTAGTTTGTGAATGCATAGTGCTGGTCCTTATACATGAAGTTATTCATAGAAGCTTCATCCATATAGTACTGTCCTAAATCATCACCGATAAATTCATCAATCGGCGTCAGGTAATTGTTAGCTGCATAATCAGGGAAACATGCATTACCTTCAATGAACTGCAAGTCGCTAGGTGTTCCGGCAGCAAGGTTTTTCTGCATGTTGCTGATCGCTGTTCCCCAACCGGGAGCGTTGATCGTTACTTTTCCGCCGTATTTTTTCTCAAATTCAGCAACAGCGTCTAAAACAAAGCTATCACCGGCAACGATATTTCGATCCGTTGTCCAGTATAAGTCCATTGTTACGTTCGGATTATCCAGCTTTGTAATGTTTAATAATCCGGCTGCTGCTGCTTCTGTAGGGGCTGCTGTGGCGGTAGCTTCCGTTGTTGAAGCCGCCTGAGTAGGGGCTGCTGTAGGGTCCGACGTGCTTGTCTCACTTGTTTTGCTGCATCCGACAGTCATAGATGCCATCATTGCAATTACCAGTAATCCACTTACTAACTTCTTTGCTTTCATAAAAAGCCTCCTTTAAAAGATTGATTAGATTTTTATCTATTACAACAGATTACAAATGAGAGCTTATACAATATCCCCCCCTCTATTGCTTTCTGCTATAACCAATTTATTACTGCTTGGAGCATAACCGGCTTTATCCGTTGTTTTACCGGATCATCAGGGTTTACCCTTTAATACCTGAGGTCTCTACACCTTCAACAAAAAGCCTTTGTGTAAAAATATAAAGTAACATTGGCGGGATCAGGAATAATAAGGCACCTGAATAGCTTAAGCTCATCTGGAACAACGTATCCGTATGGGTAGCCATATTTTGCTTCGCTGTCTCAACACTTACTGCAAGTGCAACCGCCAAAGGCTGGTGCTTTGAAGGAAAGTAGGTTCTTGTCAGTGCATACTCATTCCAATGCCATACTATGGAAAATAGGAATACTGTTACGATGGATGCTTTTACATTGGGCACCATAACCTTTATGAAAGTAATCCAATTTCCACAGCCGTCGATCTTTGCTGCTTCCTCCAGCTCCTTCGGGATATTACGGAAGGCCTGGCGGAAAATATAGATAAATAGACCGGAACGGATTCCGACGCCCATGGCTGAAGGCAGCCAAAAGGAATATCTGGTATCAATCAGCTTTACTGTATGACCTAGTAATTTTCCAATTCCAAAGAAATCAAAAAAACGGTATTGTATATAATTAGGTAAAAACATGATTTGTGAAGGAATAATAATTGATAAAATTACAAGTAAAAACAATGGTTCACGTAATTTAAAACGAAATCTTGCAAAGCCATAGCCGGTAACAGCCGCTGTTATTATCTGCAGGACGGCACAGGAGACACTTAAAATGATGCTTTCCTTAAGCGCATACCAGTAATTCATATATTGGATCGTTCGTTTTATATTGTTCAGGGTAAGAAACTTTGGTATATACTGCACGCTGATATCCGTATATTCGCTGACTGGCATAAAGGTTTTTGATATCATCTCCACTAATGGGAATAAAATTACGAAGCCTAAACCGAACATAAGGAAAAACCTGCATATGACCCATACTATCTTCGTTATTTTCGTTATAAAGTGTTTCGTAAGCCGCTTTTTAATCCGGTCTTTTACCCACTGTTTTGTTCGGATATTCTTTCTGCTTTTTTCATTTCCCAGACTATAATCCATGAGATTTCCACTCCTTTCATTAGTTGAGCACTCTCTAGTTTTCATTTACATAGAATACCTGTTTCGATGCAAAGAAATATGTGATCACAATGATGATAAAAACAATCAGACTGTACATTAATCCTAAGGCTGTACTGCCTCCCAGATTACCTTGGTTTGTGTATTCTTCAAGGATGAATTTCATCATAGGATTTGAAACATTTGTAAAGGAATCAATCAGGGAATATACAAACACTACTAAGGTAATCGGTGATACTCTTACCCATGTGATTTTCCAGAAGCATTCCCAGGCTGTGGCTCCTTCCATTGTTGCCGCCTCATATTCCGCTCTGGGTATGCTCTGCAAACCGGCTAAAAACAAAAGAATTTGTATTCCGGACATCCAGACTATGTTAAATATTCGATCGGACACTTTACTAAAGAAATCTGTTATAAAGTAGGGTAACCCAAGGTTCACAAGAAAGCCTGTGATATCTCCGGTTTGGAATATCATGGTATTCTCCTTCTCTAAATCCGTATTTAAGCCAACCGACAATAGTATCTGTATTACAATCCCCGAGGTGATGATTACCGGCAGGAAAAATAGTGCCCTGGATAAAGTTCTTCCTCGAAATTCCTGATTCAGAATCATCGCTATAAACAAGCTGAATATGATACAAACCGGAACATCAATCAAGAATCCGCTGATTGCAGGCTGGAATGTGGAGCCAAAGAAATGGATATCCTCCTTAAATTTATAAGTGAAATTGTCAAAACCAATAAATTGATATTCCATTCCTGTTATTCCAATTGACATCTTATTAAAGGCATAATAGAAGGACATTGCCAAAGGTCTTAGGAAGAGAAATATTGTTCCTATCAGCCACACGGATATAAATAAATATCCGGTACGTGCCTCTCGTTTTCGCATATTCGTCATTTTAGATTTCTTTTTTCTGACCAGATGCTTCATTTCATTTATCCCTCCTAATTACTTGTGCCTTTGATAAACACAAAATTCTTGGCATTTATCTGTTGTCCGTCTACTGTTACTGGATTTTTTCCGTAATTTACATAAATTGTGCTCCCATCCTCAAAAACAGTTTTATATACTTTTTTCTGAAGCATGGTATGATCTATTATTACTTTATCACTGACTGCCTGCAGCACAGGAGCTGCTATCTTATACTGAGCTGCTACCGTATCAAGCCAATCCTCCGCACTTCCGGTAAAGATAAAATTATATTTTGTCTTTACTATTTCGAAGGGATCTCCTGCCATTAGCGTATAGCCAAGATTGCTGCCTGTTTCAAGTGCCTTTAAAAGCTCCGCCTGCGGATCCGCACTCAGGTTGATCGGCTCTGTTGAGTAGGAAGTATATCCATGGAAAACAATCTGATAAAATGGTACCGTCTCATCTTCCATATCATATTGTGTTGATTGTGAGGTTACCCCAAAGATATGGCTGGCATCGATTGCCGCGTATGCATTGCCTCCATCAACCATCACATTACTAAACTGCTCCTTCGCCTCTTTCAAAATCGTTTCCCAAAGCTTTCGTGTATCATCCCGGTGATATCCGTTTGCTTTCTGGGAAAAGTCAGAGTATACCATATTTCCCATGGAGGTCAGGGAAATGTTATCTACCAGCAGCTTGTCATAATTCTTTGTTAATTCTTCAAAAGCTTGATATGTTTTGGTAGGTGTCAATAAGCGCCATTTTCTAACCTCGCCCGTTCCATTCATTACATTTTTTAAAGTATCCAGATCATATTGATATTGGAACGCTGGCGTCTGTATAATTGACTGAGCTGTATCACCAAGCAGTGTCATTCCATTACCGCTTTTATAAAAATTAAGCAAATCAATATCAGGGAAGAATTCAATTCCTTTCTCCTTAATAAAGTCAGTTAAATCCTTATAATCATCATAGCCACCCAAGGCACCTTCAAACTCAGGCTTGGTAAGAATTTCAGATTCAATTCCGCCCTTCTGCCAACCGGTGTATTTAAATGCGATCTGGTCAACTCCTTTATCCAGCAGCTGCCGTAATATATCTTTTGCTTCCTGGTAAGTAGTCAGCTTATGTACTGCCTTATACTTTATTCCCAGCATATATGCATCCATCTTCAGCCCACC
>Ga0207834_1000365_pt1 | contig 16464 bp, 15 predicted proteins | sample LuqExpMetagenom5_FD_187763 | JGI IMG/M metagenome (GOLD analysis project Ga0207834, IMG submission 187763) | Tropical forest soil microbial communities from Luquillo Experimental Forest, Puerto Rico - Sample 5 (SPAdes) | ecosystem: Environmental > Terrestrial > Soil > Tropical forest ...
GGGGTGATCTACGATTACTGACTGCCAGTATGTTAATCACTATTTTGCCTGCGCACATCACCTATAGAGTCTAATTTCCTATTTCATATATACAGGTAAAGGTCGATGAATACCATGATAAAGTTAATTATGTAGAAAACGACTACATAAGTTGATCCCAAAGCTGATCACCATTAATTCTTCTAATATTTGCGCCATAACGGAGGACCTCGATTCATTTTTGTACCATTTTAGCACAGATATAAAACCTGTACATATAAATAAATCCTAATATTGACTTTGACAGTCATCTCTAAAAATGGTTTAATTATCTTATCTGACAATTATCGTCTCTTTTCCCTAAGAGGCACACACTACATAGCTATAAGGGGGATGTAAATGAGTAAAAAAAAGTTAAGAATCTATCTTTCACTAGTGATAACAATCGCCACTATTTTCCCGGGGAGCACCTCCACAGTAAAAGCAAGCCAGGTAACGGCTACAACAACGACCGAAAATGCAGCAGATCAGACTCCAGGTGTAACACCCACGCAGACTCCAGATCAACAGGTACCAACGGACATTCCAACGACAGCACCGGATCAATCATCCATAACACCGACGCCTCCGGTACCTACTACGGATCCATCCACGCAGCCCACCACGTCACCAACCATAACACCGTCAGCTGTTCCAACGATTATACCGACACCTCAGCCAACACCGACACCCTTCCGTTCAAAGACATTGCAGAGAATGTCTGCCTATGACTACGTCGGTATGAGTGTGACCGGTATCAGTAATCAGAAGGATACTTTGAGCAATCTGCAAAAGAATGTTAAAACTTTTGGTACCTTATATGGTACAGGAATGCCTTATGAAGAATATAAATCGGCAATGTCATATCAGTGGAAGGATGTAACTGAGTATGATAAGAAGCCGATTAAGATAAATGCAGACCTGAAACAGACCATGAATTATTCTACATATGCAAGTATTTTAAAGAAACTGTCCAGATATCCGGGCGTATACCTCTATCAAATCGGTACCACGACGGAAGGCAGGGCAATGTATGCTGTTGAAGTAGATGTGAATTCCAGCTACAGTAAAAATGTCATCATGCTGACTGGACAGATACATGCAAGAGAGTTCGGTGGAGGAACCATTCTTGTTAAGGAGCTTGTAGATCTGGTACAGAAGGCACAGACGGACAAGAATACCATGGAGCTTCTTAAGAAGAATAAATTCGTAGCTGTTCCAATTGTTAATATCGATGGCAGAGAGGCTTTAATTAACGCTGCAAGCAAATGGACAACCCAAAGCGGTGGTCTATGGAAGGCTTATACCAACGGAACGGACGGCGGGCGTAATTTCCCGGGCCTTCAGTGGGGACAGGTAGCGAAGGGTGCGGTATATAAATCCATTATTGCTTCTAAACCAGGTTATGGCAACTATCCCGGCGCCTATGCAGGTTCTAATAATGAGACAAAAGCAATGATGAAATGGCTATATCAATATACCGTAGTAGAAAAAGCAGCGCTGTACATTGACATGCACCAACAGGGTTCCATTATTTACGCCGGCAAAACCTGGCAGACCAAGGCAGATGAACAGAAATCCAAGGATCTTCGGACCGATGTCATGAACTTATTGAACAAGGGAATTACAGTCAGAAAATACACACGTGTATATGATGGCAGTTTATATGGCTTACAGGGGGAAGGCTCCAGCCTTACGGATTATGCCGTAAGCCTGGCAACCGGGGCGAAGTTCTCACCGGCATATGGTTTCTCTGCATTTGCAGATGGAAAGAAGGAGTATATCCTGATGCAGGTAAAGGATCTTGATACCAGCAGAATTAAGGTAAAGGAAGCCAATCAGAAATTAGCGGCAATTACCGTAGAAATCGGATATGGTGATAAATACCTTGGAAATTCTGCTTATGCAAGAAGGTTACTTGCCAATGAATATAATTATTATAATTACAGTAAATTGTTAGAATCTTTACCGAAGATGATTAAATAAGAAGAATTAGATTTATGACAGGCAGCAGTTGCTGCCTGTTATTCTTATCGAAATATACTTGGATATCGGTAAAAAGGATGATATAATCTGCTCATTACATAGAGAGGATGAGACGGATGAAAAATATTGTTCTGATTGGAATGCCAGGTGCCGGTAAGAGTACTATTGGTGTCATACTGGCTAAGGTAATGGGTTTTCAATTCATAGATTCGGATCTGTTAATTCAGGAACAGGAGAAGTGTCTGCTGAAGGATATTATCGATAAGGACGGACTGGAAGGTCTGATCGCAATAGAGGAACAGGTTAATTCTGATATTCAGGCGGAGAATTCGGTGATTGCAACCGGCGGAAGCGTCATCTACGAAGCAAAGGCGATGAAACACCTGAGGGAGATCGGTGTTGTAGTTTACATTAAGCTAAGTTATGACACAATCAATAATCGCCTCGGTAATATCAGACAGAGAGGCGTTGTATTCAGGGAAGGACAGACCTTACAATCCTTATATGAAGAGCGCTGCCCCTTATATGAAAAATATGCACATATTATCGTTGATGCTGAAAATCTTGGGATGGAAGAAGTAATGGAGAAGATTAAGTCTGAGGTTCAGATGCTGATCGGATAATAGATATCCATCTCACAATATGTGCTGCTGCAGAAAGAGATATCCATCCGCTCAAAATGAAAGGGCTGAGCCTGCCTGTAGCTGGTATTCATCTTCCAGTACCAGTGGATATAATCATACAGCTCCTTTAAGGTAGCATAGGTAACCTCAGTGGGTGCATGAAGCCCGACATAACGGAAAACCGCATATTCCTGGGAAGGCGCAGTATAGGTATAAAAGGGCGGATTTGCTTTATTTAATACACTCGTTTCCACACAGGGCATATAGTCATTGCTGATTTCCGGGTTGGTACTGTATAAAATCAGGGCAAGATAAATCTGCTCATTTATTTTATTCGGAACCTGTGTAATATACTGCCCGTGAAACAACAAGGCAAGCTTATTGGTAGTATACTTAGTGAGATTTTCTGCATGGAAAATCTCATTTTTAATTCCCTGGACATAGAACTCCGGCTTAATTACCATCTTAGGCTGGATGACAAAGCCCTGCCCTATGCTTTTTAACGTTCGCATATCTATTTTCTGTTCAATAGGCATCTCGGACTTCAGCCTTCGGTATTTCGCAGGGGTTACGTGAAATTGGTTTTGGAAGGCGCGGATATAGGACTGTTCGTATTCGAATTGATACTTCATGGCAATATTAAGGATATTCCTGTCTGAATTTATCAGGTCATATAGGCTCATGCTTAATCGTCTTGCCCTGACATAGGCCATCAGGGATTTGTCAGAGATGGACTTAAACATACGAAGCAGGTGATATTTTGAGATGCCTACCTTCTTCGACAGCTCATCAAGTCCCAGAGGCTGATCCAGAAATTGTTCGATTGTCTCGACGGTATCATTGATAGCGGCAATTTGATCCTGATTCATATATCGTACCCCCATATCCTTTGTTTTAAGGTTTGCCAGGTTTTAATGTCTGTTAGGTTAATCTGCCATTTCTGTTGTTTCCGGCCAATCAATCGTTTCAACTAAAATTGCAGCGAATTCCTCAAGCCCTGCCTGATCCGCAGCTTCAAAGCGGGATAGTACCGGACTGTCAATATCCAGAACCCCGATGATATGTCCCTTCCATCTGAGCGGAACCACAATCTCAGAGCGGGAAGCGCTGTCGCAGGCAATATGTCCGGGAAATTCATGAACATCCGGAACCAATTGGGTTTTATTCTGGGAGACAGCAGTGCCACAGACACCTTTTCCAATCGAAATATGAACACATGCCGGCTTTCCCTGAAAAGGCCCAAGCAATAATTCCTGATGGTGTATCAGATAGAAACCCGCCCAGTTGATATCCTTCAGAGCTGCTCCAAGAAGAGCAGAAGCATTACTTAAGTTAGGCAGCATGTAATGCTCATTCTCCAGTAAGGCTTTTAATTGGGAATTAAGTAATTGATAAAATTCGCTTTTTTCCTCCGGGTACATCGAATTTAATTCATGCATTTGTTTTTCTCCTCGTTAGCTAAATAAACGGCCCATTTTTTCAAGAATACGCTTTTCCTGGATTTTCGTTGTCTCACTGTCCTTCTGGTACATTCCCTCGGCGTCCCGTATCAGACAATCCCCTTCCTTGCAATTTAAAGGGAGCTTATATTTTGGGACATTAATGATGGATTTGTCCTCCAGCTCACAGACGGCATATTTGCCTTCAAATCGGTCAATGATTAGTTTTTTCATAGTAATCTCCATTCTGTCGAATAACGGTGAATTTGTGTGTCAACGCAAATTCACCATGTGAAAAATCTTGGTTTTTCACTCTTGCTCCTTATGTAATCAATTATTTAATTCATTATCTGTTATTTCATAATTATCCGTATTAACGGAGATTGTCTTGCCATCCGAGGTAAATACAACAGTTCCCTGTTTGTCGGTGCGGTATAGCTTGATGCCTCGATCCTTGATAGCCAGAAGCGTTTTCGAGTGGGGATGACCGTACTCATTATCAGCTCCTACGCTTACAACGGCAAAGGTCGGCTTCACTGCATCCAGAAAGCTTTCTGAGCTGCTGTAGGAAGATCCGTGATGAGCAAGCTTCAATACATCTGCACTTAAATCTATACCGTTCTTTAACATTTCCTCCTCGGAAAGGCTGCTGGCATCGCCGGTTAACAGGAAAGAAGTGCTTTTGTAGGTAAGCTTTATTCCTACGCTATAATCATTCATCTCCTCATAAGTAGAGGAGTTGGGGGCAATTACGGTGAAAGAAGCGGGTCCTAAGGTATATTTGTCTCCAACCACCGGTTTTGTGACTGTCAGATTCTTTTTCTTAAGAACATCGAGGACATCCTCAAAGGTCTTTGTTGTATTGGCCACAGAAGGCATTATTACAGTCTGCACAGGAAACTCATTTAAAACGTTATCCAGACCACCGATGTGATCACTATGCGGATGGGTTCCAATGACATAATCTAACTTCTGGATATTACTCTGTTTCAGATAATCAACAACGACGGAGCCTTTATTGTTCTCACCGGCATCGATCAGCATCGAGTTTTCTCCTGCCTCTATCAGAATAGAATCTCCCTGGCCAACATCGATAAAATGCACCTCAACGACATCCACAGGGTGAGTGTTCGTAGTAGTCTCACTATCTGGCTGTGTATTGTTGCAGTTAATAAATAACGCAAGCGCAGCTACTAGAATTAAGCCTCCCAAACGGGCCAGGATTTGTTTGCTTTTCTTATTCATACTTACCTCCATGCTGCTGCGGGGTATCCGGAATGTACCTGCCGCTGATCATTTCTCCTCATAAAATATTTCTTAAGCTTGCTCCCTTCAATAATATTATATCGGTTTGAGTATTATATTACAATGTATTATATTACTCAAGATAATAGAAAAGTACCAGAACAAGCCTTGATTCGGCTGCATGGAGCCAGTACGTCTGATCGGAATCTTGTGACGGCTCATAAGATGGTATATAATAGTTATCAAAGAAGGCAGCAGATTATTTGGGAGGTCATGGGCTATGAGGTTATTTACCGCCATATTATTTAATAAGAATATAGAAGCGTCCTTATATCAGACAGTAGAGAGATTAAGAGCTTCTTCAAAAAGCGGAACGTTTACTGCAAGGGAGAACCTTCATCTTACCTTGAATTTTATTGGAGAAACCAAACGGCTTGATGAAGTGAAACAGGCCATGACATCAGCTGTTCGTAAGGCAAAGGGGAAGAAGTTTTCTGTTCTTATCCGTGGGTTTGGTAAGTTCAAACGCAGAGAAGGTGATATTTACTGGGTGGGAATAGAAAGAGAAGAAGAATTGTGGAGATTACAAAAGGATCTGGTAAAGGAGCTGAAGGAAACCGGCTTCTTTGATATTGACGATATGGAATATACACCTCATCTGACACTTGGGAGAAGGGTTAAGGTCAAGGATTCCTTTCAAGCGAAGGAATTCGAGGCAGGCATTTTGCCAATGCAGATGGAAGTTTCCAGAATTAGTCTGATGAAATCGGAACGAATTGAAGGTAAACTTGTTTATACAGAGATTTATCATGTTGAACTGGATTAAAGTTAAGGTAACATGACGTTGCTGAAGGACTCTAGATGTATGATTCTATTATCTGATGAAAGATTGGAGACAGCTGTATGAAAATTCTAGTTGATGCGGACGCATGTCCAGTGAAAGAGATTATCGAAGAAGTTGCCATGCAATTCAAGATTCCGGTAATTATGCTGATTGATACCAGTCATATTCTGACTTCAGAGTACAGTGAAATTATTTTAGTAAGCAAAGCACCGGATGCAGTGGATTTTGCGTTGATAAATCGTACAGCGAAAGGAGATATCGTAGTGACACAGGACTACGGTGTAGCAGCGATGGCTCTGGGACGGGGAGCCTATGCAATCCACCCGGGCGGAAAGACGTACACGGATAATAATATCGAAATCATGCTGATGGAGCGGGATATAGCCAGCAAATGCCGTAGATCCGGCGAACGGATTAAAGGTCATACGAGCAAACGCACAATGGCGGACAATAACAGATTTAAGGGCGCTTTTATTAACTTATGCAAAAAGGCGCTTGAGGAAAAGAAGGAATAAATCCAACCGGTAAAATTATTTTAAATTCATGCAATAAAACCGGCTGGCTATGCGTTATCAAAGTAGAAGGGAAGAGCACAGATGATACTTTTTTATATGGTTTCGGATCAGGATAATCCTAATCAGTATAAACACCGTAAAATTACAATAGATGAAGCGATTTTTCCCAGAATTGCCGAAAATGACAAGGCTGCTTTCGAGGAGCTTTACCTTCTTACGCAGAAAAGTGTCTATTCCTTTGCTCTCTCCATTTTGAAAAATCATGACGATGCTATGGATGTTTTACAGGAGACCTATCTTAAGATCAGGGGTGCTGCCCATCTGTATCAGCCAATGGGTAAGCCCTTTGCCTGGATTTTTACGATCACCAGGAATCTGGCGATGAGTAAGCTGCGGATGTCGACCAAGATATCTGACATACCGTCAGAGGATTTTGATGAGGACTTATCTTTTTCCTATGTAACAGACCATGACGATAAATTGGTATTGCAGGCGGCGTTAACCATCCTTGATCTGGAGGAGAGAGAAATTATTCTTCTTCATGCCGTCTCCGGCTTTAAGCACCGGGAGATTGCGAACAATTTAGGCTTATCCTTGGGAACCGTATTATCAAAATATCATCGGGCTTTGGATAAATTAAGGAAGCATTTGAAAGAACAGGGGGTGCAGTAATGAATAACAGAAGAATTGAACAAGCAATAAGTGATGCTGTTAACGATGCACCCGGTATATCCGCAGAGGAACTATTTGCGATGCCTTATATCAAAATGGCGGAGCATGATTATATAACAAAACAGGAAGTAAGGAAAACCTCCCGCATGAAGCAGTTTACCTTAGCGACGGCCTGCAGTCTGGTGCTTATGGTTCTATTTGTAAGCTGGTTCATACAAAACAAGGTTCCGGACAGTATTATTACCCTGGACGTTAATCCGAGTATCGAGATTAAGACGAATTATAAGGATCAAATTATATCCGTAAGAGCCTTAAATGAAGATGCCAAAGAGATTATCGGTGATAAGAAATTTTCCAATGATGAACTGGATGCGACGGTGAAGCTTCTGGTAAATTCATTGGTTGAGCATAGTTACATTAATTCAGAGAAGAATGCCATTTTACTTACTGTAATCAATAAAAACAGCCAAAAAGCGGATTACTTAAGAAGCAGAATGGGTACTGTGATCCGTGACAGCCTTACAGAGCAGAACATTTCCCCGGTAGTAATGAGCCAGGTTATTACAAAGAAGGCTGATCTGTCAAAGCAGGCGAAAGCTTATCAGGTGTCAGTGGGAAAGATGAATCTGATACAGTACATCATTGCTAATAATGATAAGTATACCCTTGAGATGCTGGCGAAGCTGTCCATGGAGGAATTGCTGAAGCTGGCAGGTGAAAATCATATCGATTTAAGCAGTTACCTTACACCGGAGGATAGCATAGAGAAAACTACCGGCACCGGAGAACTGAAGGATAATTCCGGGGAGAAGGATAAGGAGTCTTCTTATCAGGAGGATAATTCATCAAAGGTCGATAATTCATCAAAGGTCGAGAAAGCTACCCAGGACAAAGGTGAGACGGATAACCAGAATAATGAGGATCAGAGTAATAAGCTCCAGGGTAATGAGGATAATAAGGAAAATCAGGATACGAATAATCAGGAAGACAACCAGGATAAAGAAGATAGTAGTAAGGAAAGTCAGAATAAGCAAAGCAGCCGCTGGAAGGAAAGCAAGAAGAATAGCAGCAGCAAACAGGCTGATGCAGAGAATCAGAATGAAGATAGCAAAGCAGCGGATGCAGAGAACCAGAATGAAGATAGCAAAGCAGCTGATGCAGGTGAAGGAGACTCTAAAGACAGCCAGGGTTCTCAGATAGCCAAGGAAGATAACTCATCCGATGAATCGGATAATTCGGATAAAACGGGCAGCAGTGAGGAGAATTCCGGGCAGGGGAATAATTATACCCAGGAAGATAATTCCCAGGATTCTGATGGGTCTTCTGCCGGTGGGGAAGGATCCGATAACGAGTATAAGGATTCTTCCTCGGATAACGTATCCGGAGACAGTAATGATTCTAATTACACGGATAACGGATCTGGGGAAAACGACCAGGAAAATAACAAAGAAGAAAATTAATAAAATTTTTTATTTTAGATGCAATAAAAAGGATTACCTCCGCGTTATCTTATTGAAACAAACATTTCATAAGTAATGAAGGAGGTAATTTTTTAATGAAGAAATTAAGCAAGGCAGGTAAGGCTGTCGCTATAGCAGGAGCCAGCTTATTCATCACAGCAGCGGCAGGGGCAGGATACTATCTGAACTCTCCCAGTAATTTGGTTTCCATTGATGTTAATCCAAGTATAGAGTTACATACCAACCGTTTAGGTTATGTAGTGTCGATTGATCCTGTGAATTCAGATGCTGAGCAGCTGATGGCTGGCTATCAGTTAACGGACAGGGACCTAGAATCAGTCATTCAGGATATTGTTGACCGGATGATCTTTAGCGGATACCTTGTGTCGCCGACTACAAACCAGATCCTTGTTTCCGCGGATGAAAATACGTCAACTGATCTTCTTAACAGGGTAGACACTGCATTTAATGACTACTTACAGGAAAAACAGCTGGACGTTGCAGTTCTTGACCAGACCGTGGATATGAATTCAGATAATCTCGCATCTGCCCATCAAAACGATGTCTCTGTAGGAAAGATGGCAATCATTGACAAGCTTACGGAAAATGACAGAAATGTAACCGCTCAGGACCTGGCAGACTACAGTGTTAAAGAGCTGATATCACTGGCTATCAGCCAGGGTATTTCCCTGGAGGATCTTATTTCTAATTATAATGAAGCGTTAAGTAATGCGGCCTTAACTCCGACAGATGCACCTACTGCAGTACCGACTGCTACACCTACTGATTCACCTACTGCTGCTCCGACAGCAGCTGTGGATGCTGTGCCCTCAGTAACGCCTGCGGCAGATGGTACGACTGCTACAACGGTTGATAATAATAAAACCTCAAGTATCACAGTTACCGTAGATGCTGTATCATCAGCTACAATGAACACCAATAAGAATGATAACAACACAGATAATAAGGTTGATGCTAACCATAATAAAACAGAACAAAAGAAGGTGAAATCCACAGCTACTTCTGCGAAGGGTGATGCTTCTGTGAAAGACAGCAATAACGAGGACAGCTCCACCTTGGATTCCCAGGGCAACAGTGATTATGAGAATCAGGATACGGAAAATGTAGATTCGGAAGATGCTAATGACAACGAAGACTCTAATAAGGCTGAATACGAGGCTGACGATCAGGGAGAGAATAATCAGGATGCTTCCTACGATAGTTCAGATAATGAAAATGACAGCAAGGATAGCAGCTATTCCAACTCAAATTATACGAATAACAATCACTCTGAGGATAGTAATCAGGAAGGTGACCAAGGCGGAGATGACTAATTCTCTTGCTTACAGTTCAAGATAACATGGCAAAGAAATGATATAATTGAAAGCCCAAAGAGGCTGTTGCATAATCAGGTACCTACCGTTACCGAATTGTGCAGCAGCCTCCTTTCGTACTGTAAACGCCAAAACAGAACAAACATTCGAGAATTGTATTGCTTTTCCAATCCTGCTATGGTATAATTACAGTCGTTCAAGCAAATGTTAATGTTGTTTTATCCGGAAATGGATAAACTTTATACCATAGAAAGCAGCAGGGAGGTAAAGTGCACATGGAGTTTCAACTAAGAGCAGAATACGAACCCACCGGCGATCAGCCGGAAGCGATAAAAGCACTGGTGGAAGGCTTTCGAAGCGGTAATCAATGCCAGACCTTACTTGGTGTTACCGGCTCCGGTAAGACCTTTACGATGGCGAACGTAATCCAGCAGATTCAGAAGCCGACCCTTATCATAGCACATAATAAGACCCTGGCAGCACAGCTCTACGGCGAATTCAAGGAGTTTTTCCCTGAGAATGCGGTTGAGTATTTTGTCAGCTATTACGATTATTATCAGCCGGAAGCTTATGTTCCGTCGACAGATACCTATATTGAGAAGGACTCTTCCATCAATGATGAGATAGATAAACTCAGGCACTCGGCAACTGCTTCCTTATCCGAACGCAGTGATGTCATCATCGTAGCGAGTGTTTCCTGTATTTATGGTCTGGGTAGCCCGATTGATTATCAGAATATGGTTCTTTCACTGAGACCCGGTATGACGAAGGATAGAGATGATGTATTAAGAAAACTGATTGAGATCCAATACGACCGTAACGATATGGATTTCAAACGTGGTACCTTTCGTGTCCGGGGAGATGTTGTGGAGGTATTTCCGGCGTCCTCCGCGGAACTGGCAATCCGTATCGAATTCTTTGGCGATGAGATTGACAGAGTATTAGAAATCGATACTCTGACCGGAGAGATTAAGAGCAGTCTGGAGCATATTGTAATCTTCCCGGCTTCCCATTATGTTGTCTCGCCGGATAAGCTGGAGGAAGCTATCCGTAATATTGAAGAGGAGCTTGTGGAAAGAGTACGTTATTTTAAGAGTGAAGATAAGCTTTTGGAAGCGCAGCGAATTTCGGAGAGAACGAATTTTGATATCGAGATGCTGCGGGAAACCGGCTTTTGCTCCGGTGTTGAGAATTATTCCAGACATCTGACTGGTCTACAGCCCGGATGTCCTCCTCATACGCTGATGGACTATTTTCCTGAGGATCTCATGATCATCATCGATGAATCCCATATTACACTGCCTCAGGTCAGAGGTATGTATGCCGGAGACAGATCACGTAAGACCACTCTGGTGGATTTCGGTTTCCGCCTTCCTTCCGCTTTGGATAACCGACCGCTTAACTTCCAGGAATTTGAGAGTAAGATCAGTCAGATCTTATTTGTCTCAGCTACTCCTTCTGTATATGAAAGCGAGCATGAGTTACTTCGGGCGGAGCAGGTAATCAGACCCACAGGTCTTCTTGATCCGGAGGTATCGGTAAAACCGATTGCCGGTCAGATTGATGACCTGCTTGGTGAAATTCATAAAGAAGTGGAGAGGAAGAATAAAGTACTGGTTACAACGCTGACCAAACGTATGGCGGAGGATCTGACTACTTATCTTCGGGAAGTCGGAATTAGGGTGAAATATCTGCATTCCGATATTGATACGCTGGAACGTTCCGAGATTATCCGGGATATGCGTATGGATGTATTCGATGTACTGGTCGGTATCAACCTGCTTCGAGAAGGTCTGGATATTCCCGAGGTTGGCCTGGTGGCCATCCTGGATGCGGATAAGGAAGGCTTCCTGCGTTCCGAGACCTCCCTCATACAGACCATCGGCCGTGCAGCACGTAATGCAGAAGGTCATGTTATCATGTACGCCGATCATATTACGGATTCGATGGAGAAAGCAATCTCAGAGACGAACCGAAGAAGGAAGATACAGCAGGCTTATAATGAAACCAATGGCATTACTCCGACTACAATTAAGAAGAAGGTACGTGACTTAATCAGTATCTCTAAGAAAGCCCAAGCAAGTATTCAGGATATGGAGAAGGATATGGAATCCATGTCCCGTCAGGAACTGGAAGCACTTGTTAAGACGGTTACACAGCAGATGCATACAGCGGCTGCGGAGCTCAACTTTGAACAGGCAGCAATCTTAAGAGATAAGATGGTAGAATTAAAGAAGCAGCTGCAGGAACTGGGTCATTAGAAGATATATTGGCTTTCTGATATCAGTGAATATGTATAATAACTTCATACCTTCTGATGAATGAGAGGCATATCTACAGACAGGCAGAAGTTTAGATAAATAAGAATAGGTGGAACTATGGCAGAGAAAAAGAATTATATTAAAATCAGAGGCGCTAAGGAAAATAATCTTAAGAATCTCAGTGTGGACATTCCCAGAGACCAGTTTGTCGTACTTACCGGTTTAAGCGGTTCCGGTAAATCCTCATTGGCATTCGACACAATTTATGCAGAGGGCCAGAGAAGATATATGGAATCGCTGTCTTCCTATGCAAGACAATTCCTTGGACAGATGGAGAAGCCGAATGTGGAGAGCATCGAAGGTTTACCTCCGGCGATTTCCATTGACCAGAAATCAACAAACCGCAATCCCCGGTCTACAGTAGGTACGGTAACCGAGATCTATGATTATTTCCGTTTGCTTTATGCAAGAATCGGTATTCCTCACTGTCCTCAATGCGGCAAGGAGATTAAGAAGCAGACCGTTGACCAGATGGTGGATGAGATTATGAGCCTGCCCCAGGGTACCAAGATCCAGCTGCTGGCTCCGGTGGTTCGAGGCCGTAAGGGTGAACATACAAAGCTATTTGAGCAGGCGAAAAGAAGCGGATATGTCAGAGTCAGAGTCGATGGTAATATGTATGAGCTGACAGAAGAGATCAAGCTGGAAAAGAATAATAAACATAATATCGAAATTATTGTAGACCGACTTGTTGTCAAGAATGGCATTGAGAAGAGATTATCGGATTCTGTTGAAAATGTCCTGAAGCTTGCAGAAGGATTATTATATGTCGATGTCATTGGAGAGGAACAGCTGACCTTCAGTCAGAATTTCGCCTGTCCGGATTGCGGTATCAGCATCGATGAGATTGAGCCAAGAATATTCTCCTTCAATAATCCTTTTGGTGCCTGCCCGGATTGTCATGGACTAGGTATTAAGATGGAATTTGATGAAGAGCTTTTGGTGCCGGATCAGACAAAGAGTCTGATTGACGGTGCAATCGCAGCACCGGGCTGGCAGTCCATCGTTGATAAAGGAAGTTACTCCAGATGTATTCTTGAGGCACTGGCTAAGGAATATCATTTTGATCTTGATACCCCTTATGAGAAATTATCGGAGGAAGCAAAGAGAATATTCATCTATGGTACGGATGGCAAAGCAGTGAAGGTTCATTACCGCGGACAGAGAGGCGTCGGCGTATATGATGTTGCCTTTGAAGGCTTAATCCGCAATATTGAAAGACGTTATCGAGAGACCGGTTCCGAGACCGTTAAGCAGGAATATGAGAGCTTTATGCGGACAACCCCCTGTAAGGTATGTAACGGAAAGCGTCTGAAGAAGGAAGCGCTGGCTGTAACCGTGGGCAATAAGAATATCTCCGATGTCACGGATTATTCCATCAGGGAGCTGGCAGCTTTCATGCAGAGTCTGCAGCTGACTTCGATGCAATTAAAGATTGGTGAGATGGTATTAAAGGAAATCAGAGCGAGAATCAGCTTCTTATTGGATGTTGGCTTAGATTATCTTACCCTTGCAAGAGCAACCGGAACCTTATCCGGAGGAGAATCCCAGAGAATCCGTCTGGCTACACAGATTGGTTCCGGTCTGGTGGGTGTCGCTTACATTCTGGATGAGCCAAGTATCGGTCTTCACCAGAGAGATAATGACAAGTTGTTAAAGACGTTAAATAATCTGAAGGATTTGGGTAATACCCTGATTGTTGTAGAACATGATGAGGATACCATGTTCGCAGCAGATTATATCATAGATATCGGCCCCGGCGCCGGAGAGCATGGCGGTGAAGTAATTGCTGCCGGTACAGCAAAGGAAATCATGAAGGTAAAGGATTCTGTAACCGGTGCTTATCTGAGTGGGCGAATTAAAATTCCTGTACCCAAGGAAAGGCGTCAATCGAATGGATATTTGTCCATCGTCGGAGCTTCTGAGAATAACCTGAAGAATATTGATGTAGATATTCCTCTTGGTATTATGACCTGTATTACGGGTGTATCAGGCTCCGGGAAGAGCTCGCTGGTAACAGAGATTTTATACAAAAGACTGGCAAGGGATTTAAACCGTGCAAGGGTTATTCCTGGAAAGCATGCAAAGATGCTTGGTATAGAGCAGTTGGACAAGGTTATAAATATTGATCAGTCACCAATCGGAAGAACACCAAGATCCAATCCGGCTACTTATACCGGTGTATTTGACCAGATCAGGGATTTGTTTGCATCAACTCAGGATGCGAAGATGAGAGGCTACTCCAAGGGTCGCTTCAGCTTTAATGTGAAAGGCGGACGCTGTGAAGCCTGCAGCGGTGATGGTATCCTTAAGATAGAGATGAACTTTCTGCCTGATATCTATGTCCCTTGTGAGGTATGCGGTGGGAAGAGATACAACCGTGAGACGCTGGAGGTACGTTATAAAGGCAAGAATATCCATGAGGTTCTGGATATGACTATAGAAGAGGCAGTGCATTTCTTCGAGAATGTACCATCAATAAAGAGAAAGATTGAGACTTTATACGATGTAGGTTTATCTTATCTCAGACTGGGACATCCGTCTACTTCCTTATCCGGCGGTGAAGCGCAGAGAATAAAGCTGGCTACAGAATTAAGTAAGCGCAGTACGGGCAAGACCATCTATATTCTGGACGAGCCAACTACCGGCTTACACTTTGCAGATGTTCATAAACTGATTGATATTTTAAAACGGTTCTCGGATTCCGGCAACACAGTTGTTGTAATTGAGCATAACCTGGATGTAATCAAAACAGCAGATTATATTATAGATATCGGACCTGAAGGCGGTGACAAGGGCGGTACGGTCATTGCGAAAGGAACTCCGGAAGAGATCGTTCAGAATGAGATATCCTATACAGGCCAGTATGTTAAAAAATACCTGGAGATGTAATTTGGAATATGACCCGTTTCAACGACAGGGGAACGATTCTATCGTTGAATTTCATATAGGGTTTGGGTGACATAAGTTAGATTTATATATTAAGATGAATATGTTTGCATATATATTCATCCTTACTGTGCAGAGCCGACTTATGACACCCATGCCCATGTAGGTAATTGTGAAACTTTATATGTCATATTTTTTCCCGATTACCTATTGAGATTCGTGTGTTAAAAGTACTCTGTGAACAAAACAGATACCATAAATAGTCTATATTATTGCGCAAGTTAGTACTTATGGCAGCAGTTTTGCCCACAAGATACTTATGACAATCGAATCCGATTGATTTTATACATATGGAGGAAGAGACATGGAGTATGGTTTTTTTGCAATGATATCAAGAATGAAGTTGATAGAACGCTGGGCACTGATGCGTAATTCACTTTCAGAGAATATCAGTGAGCATTCGCTGGAGGTCAGCATACTGTCTCATGCATTAGCAACAATCAGCAATGAACGGCTGGGTAACCACTTGAATGCCGAGAAGGCTGCTTTGATTGGTATTTATCATGATGCAAGCGAAATCATAACCGGAGATATGCCTACACCGATAAAATATTACAATGAGGATATCCAGGGAGCCTTCAAGGCTGTGGAGGAGGCGGCGACTGAGCGCTTGCTAGCCATGCTGCCTCAAGATTTACGGAATAGTTATGAATCCATCTTCATACCCAAAGAAGAAGAAAGCTATCTATGGAAGCTCGTAAAGGCTGCTGACAAGTTATCTGCGCTGATTAAGTGCATCGAGGAACGGAAAGCTGGTAACACGGAGTTTCTCAGTGCAGAAAAGTCAATCTTCGCCATATTGTCTTCGATGAAAATGGCAGAAGTAGATATCTTTATTAAAGAATTCTTACCAGCTTATGATAAGACCCTGGATGAATTAAACGGTCATGACTAGTACATCGTTCTGTAAATACCTATGCAAATTTCTGAGAATGGTTTTTCTTAGATAGCGATGGGTAAACACAGGCGTAGTGGGGCTACGTCGAGGCTTGACCATTGCTGTCTAAGGAAAATCAGGCCAGATAATTTGTATAGGTATTTACAGAACGATGTACTAG
>Ga0207834_1000368_pt1 | contig 16388 bp, 12 predicted proteins | sample LuqExpMetagenom5_FD_187763 | JGI IMG/M metagenome (GOLD analysis project Ga0207834, IMG submission 187763) | Tropical forest soil microbial communities from Luquillo Experimental Forest, Puerto Rico - Sample 5 (SPAdes) | ecosystem: Environmental > Terrestrial > Soil > Tropical forest ...
CCCCGATGCATATATCTCTTCCATATAATTGTATTGTTCGGTGGATGCTCCTGAGCAGCCACCGGATATACCATCAATTGTCAGATCGTATCGTAAAATATCTGCAACCGATATACCGTAGATTTCCTGATATATTCTTTGGGCTACAACCTCCAGACGGTCAACATAGCTTAATGGCATATTCAGCCTGTCATATGCAATATTAATGTCTTCTGTGGTAATCTCATAATAAATACCAAATTCATTCACCTTTTCCCGATCAAAATTACATAATCGATTGAGCTCATCAAAAGCACGATATTTGTTTTCCTTATTATAAATCGTGTATAATATTTCAAATTTATCCTGAGCGGTCAGATGCAATGGCTGGTTGAATGGGATAATGCGATTAATGGTTTCCTCATTAACATTAAAGCAGTCCTGCAGCAAATCCTTAGAGTAATCCTTCATATAATCTCTTTCACCTATATTACCCTGGGCACATGTCCGTACAGCTTTGCTAAGTCTTGCCTTTTGATATTCCCGCTTCTTCGTTTCCTTTTTACTGAGAAGAAGCTCATATATGTTCTGATCAACAATTTCATTCACCTTTCTCTTAATTCCTTCCTCAAGATATAAGAGAGAGAATTTATTTTCCTCGATATTTTCTTCCTCAGGCTCTATTTCTTTTTTAAATAGAAAATAGATAAATAAGAGGACGAGAGCCGTTATGAATGCTATGATTACTATATTGGTATGTATAAACTCCATCCGGTTATTTCCCTTCTATATAAATTCCGGCTTGCTTTAAGATCTTTTCCGTAGCATTCTTAACTTTCAGCATAAAATAATAAGCCTCATCTTTTTTGGAACAATTAAGATTATCTCTAAAAAACTCAACCACTTTACCATCTGTCTGTGCATCCATATAGCCTGTATGATATGGAATAACTCCTGAGTTCTTCTGTGTAATCATCTTACGATACTTCCTTCGGATATTATTGATATTGTACTTCGAATTACAATCATATTTGCCAAAAAGATAAAAGACATTACTAGATAATTTATCTTTGTATTGCTGAAAGAATAAATCAAGAACGCTCAAATTCTGGCTAAGATTAATTACTACAAGATCAGCCTCCTCCAAAAGCTTCATCGAAAGAGAATTTTCACCGGAACAAATGTCTACGAATATCACACCATATATTGCTTCCATTGCTTTTAACAGGTTCACTATAACGGCTTCCATTTCATATTCAAAGGATTCCTTTATGGTTTTTGATGTCCCCGGTAGTAATAAAATGTTTGTGTTCTCAAGTGCTATACAGCAATTTTCCAAGGTTTCTTTATCAAGCTTCGCTGCTTTAAAGCAACGGATCAGTGTATCAATCCCAATTTCCCGAAAGAATTCTTTCGAGGCTGCATTATAAGCATTTGCTCCGACAATTGGTGCTTCCAGGTTATTAAAGCTGAATTGTGTCTGGGTAAGAACCACCTTTTTACGATAATACATACCTGCAACCATGGAGGTTGCAAGTATATTGCTTGTAGTTGCTGTCTGACCATGTACCGGAGACCAGAATAATATTTTCAAATTGTTACTCCCCTTTCCGGGCTTTTGCATATATTAACCTAATCTGTCTGTTTGTTAATTCCTTATATAATATCTTCACTTCGCTAACCAGGTAATTTTTCATCATCCATGAAATATGAGAAAAACGGAAAACCTTATTATAATGACAGAATAAACTATTTTCATAATCAGCATCATCCCTGTATAAGATTGTTATCATTTCTTCCGGTATATCTTTCTTTAATATAGATAATATATATTGAGTTGTAAGCTTGGAATTAGCTGCATTTCTGATTAATAGTGCTGTTTCAATTTCAAGATTATTATACAAATCCAGTTTACTGATCCTGTTCAAGTTAAATTCAAATAAGTCTGTAACATATACAACTCTTGTCAGAAGTGAATAATCCATATGCGGACAACTCATCCCACAGTCGATTAGAATGTCATCATATAGTTCAAGTATTTTATGATCTATTCCCTTAGTTGTAAAATCTACCTTCCGGTAAGTGATATAATCGTCATCCGTATTAATTCCAGGAATTTGAGGTAGTGAACAAGTAAGAGCTTTAGTCTCTGAGTAATCTACTAAAAGTACCTTATACCCCATATTTTTAAGAAGCCCCGATAGGTATAAAATAATATCAAAGCTTTCATTTCCGACGTAAGCAATAACATTATTCGCCATATTCAATATCACTCTCCTTGGCCTGTTCTTCCTCTGCATAATAAAAGTAATCGCCCGTTCCTGCATTGCTTCCAAGTTCACTTCCATCGTCCGTCGTAACATTATCTGTATTCTGTGATTCCTGATTTGGGTCCGGCAAAGTCTCAGTCACAAGCTCTTCCTGTTTAGGAAAAGGAGTAACTGCCAATACATTAGGGTTGGTATCCCAGCTTATTTGGGATACATCGGTTTCCATACTGTCCGCCAGCCTGTTCTCCAATGACTTGCGTAGTTCCCTGCTTAATTCCTGGGATGCTCTTTCTATGATATTGGGATCACTTTCTAACAAAGATAGAATCGAAAGGCTGGGTATATAATTAACGACGGAGGCTTCCTGAATATTTGGCTCAATATATTTGGTTACATATAATCGTGAACCGTTATATAATCCAGCATCCACAATCGCAGCAGACATACGCAGTAATTCCTTTTCATCCAGCCATAAATAACAGGTGGATGTCTCCGGTAGGAAACCCTTCATTAGCTTCTTGGAAAGAATAACATAGCTTTCTCCATTCGGATATGAAATACGTACATCAACATAATCGTTATTCGCTACATTAGAACTTACATAAATTACGGTATATTCCAGCTCTCTTAATTCGGAGGAAATCATTTTATCCGATAGCATGCTTTTTAAAACCTGTGTACCTGACATGATATTTATCAAAGCAACCTTTCCCATATCCTCTGAAGTTATATAAGCATCAATTGGCTGGGTGGAATAGACTGTCTGCATTTCTGCATTCTCTTCTGTTATATAATCACCGGCTGAAATCTCATTTACAGCTATATATACCGTATGTTTATTTTCATTCATCTCCTGATTGGCTTTGTCCAGTAAAGATGCATACTTGTCTTTGATTTGACCTGTTATCATCAGTGCTGTGGTGACAGCAGCTCCCCCCATAACAATGATACAGATGATTGCAACAATAATATATTGCTTTGTTGTCCTTTTCATTTTCTTTCTCATGAAGTTCTCCTTGGATTATCATTTCATATAATTTTTGATAGGCAGGCAGTAAAATAGGCATAAATACGGTATCTTTCCTATAAGCATGGGTGCCCTTTGAGCGCATGAATTATATCAAAGAAGGTTTATACATGTTTTTCATATATTTTTCGCTTTGTCGGAAATGATAAGATATTGAAGAGTGATAGACTTTATAAATAGCCAGATATCATATTAATGAACAAATGATATGATAAGGAATAGTAATCCTGTTCCAAATACTAATAGAAAAGAATAAATTTGAATTACAAGAGCTTTTTTATTTTCATTCTTTGACTGATATTTTCTCTTTCTTAAATACTTTGACCCGCAAACTCCAAAAAGACCTAATAAGCAAACATACAATATAAAACCGATGATAATTACAAGAAAAACTCGAATTAAAGTTATCTTGAGCACAAAATTTCCTTCTTCTTCGTTATTTCTACTGCCTTCTTAATAATCATGTAAGTAGTCTTTTTAATTGCCTGCATAAATATATAATTAACGTTATCTTTAGGACAGGAATAATTACCGGTGATAAATTCAACTACATTTCCACAATTGAAAGCTTCCAGAAATGCTTCATTTTTGGGTATTATGGCAATGTTCTCAATAGGAATATCATACGTATTAGATATTTTTTTCATATGGAGTTTTGTATGGGTATTATAATTACTAATGATGAATATAGCTTTCGTTATCAGTGAGGAATAATTGAGGAAGAAGTCCTCCAGGATTTTTTGGCTTTGACATAGATTAACAACTATTAAATCTGCTTCTTCAAGAATTGTTTTCGTACTAAGATTTTGATGGCTTGCAGTATCGATAAAGCAGATATCAGCAACTTCTTCTGTCATATCAAGCAGTTGGTAGATACAATGACTAAATTCATAATCAAATATCTCGCTATGAATGACTCTGCTTTGAGGAATATAGTATAAGTGTTTCGATATTATTTCCTTTATGTATGATCTGATCATCCCTTTGCAATAGCCGCCGCGGTAGATTTTTCTCATCAATCCTTCCATAGCACCGCCGTCATAATAATTGGTACCAACTTCATTCATCAAATTGTTCGCTGTTCTTCCCGTAAATGCCTTTCCTAAATTATTACTGCACATGTGATTTTCCATAGTAATAACGGAATACGGGTAACGTATTACACTAGCTACACTAATCGCAGCCAGGTTTGCAGATACTGCACATTTTTCATTATTATTGCTCCAAAACGCAATTTTCAAACAAAGACCTCCTTATTTCGTTTTCATCTGGGAAAAAGTTGATTTTAATAGAATGTATAGATTTAACATTATTTACAAGATATTTCTATCTTACCCGAACTTGTAGAAATTGTAAATACTTTTCTGGAAATAATAAGTTACAGATATTTCTCTGCTTTTTGTTTAAATTTACCATATATATCAAATTTCAATCATAATTTTACAACTTACATTTACTACCAATTCCCTACATGCTATAATCTTAATCAGTTTGCTGTTTATATTTCCTCATTCGATGAATGGAGGAAAACATGTCACATTTCAAAAAGTTCTTTTTATCTGTTATATTAAGCATTTCAATTATCATTCTTTCTATACCCAGTCAGACAGTTTCTGCTTTTAGCGATTCTTTTTCATTTATTATACTGTCACATTATAAGGCCAACTTGGATATTGGAGATGATATTTATATCATCGCGGTCACTTCGAGCGGAAAGCAAGCCTCCTGGAAAAGCAGTGATTCGAAGATAGCATCTGTTAATACCTATGGAGTAGTTACCGCCAAAAAAGCTGGAACAGCTATTATTACTGCAAAGATTAAAAATGCGGAGGCCTCCTGTCAAATCAGTGTGAATAAAACAGAGGTCACAATCAGCCAAACCTATGCATCAATTGAACATGGAGAGTCCCTTAGATTATCTGCTGCAACTTCGAATGATTCGTCTGTTACCTGGAAAAGCAGCAAGAAAAGTATAGCGACAATTGATGAATATGGTAAAGTAACCGGCGTGAAACCCGGTGAAACAACAATTACTGCTACTGCCGACGGTAGTATCGCAACCTGCACAGTTACAGTTAATCTGCCTACGGTAAAGCTTAATAAAACTTCTGTCTCCTTATATCGAGGACAAACGGTTCAGCTATCTGCTGAGGTATCTTCCAATGTCACACCCACCTGGAAAACCAACAAGAAAAGCGTCGCCATTGTCGATGCTAAAGGAACTGTTACTGCTATTAAGCATGGTACAGCCATGATAACCGCTACCGTTGACGGTGTATCACAAACATGTGAAATAACAGTCCAGAAACCTGAAATCACATTAAGTTCAGCAGAGTTAACCTTAAAGAAAGGTGATAAATCAACTATTACTGCTACTGTTTCGTCCAATAATCAACCAGCCTGGTCCTCCAGTAATACGAATATTGTTACTGTTAATTCGAAAGGAGAAATAACGGCTGTCGGAAAAGGCAAGGCTTATATCTATGCATCAGAGGATGGAACAAAAGCACGGTGTACCGTTACTGTTACAGAATAAAATTATATGAGGAAAATAAGCAGCAAACTAAACTCTTTATTATGTATAATGAAAGCATACCTTTTAGGTTGGAGGAAATCTGATCAATGTTCTGAAAAGTTCATGTCTGATCAAATTCTGAAAAGTTCATCTTCAACTTTTGAGGGTCATTTCATAAATGACTCCTTGTGAAACTGCACAATAAAAGTATTTCGGAAACATCATTTAGAGCATTTGAATTCTATTATTTTTGTGTATACTCAACATAGGAATTCTTGATTTTTACCTTTAGACCCCGACATCATTTAAAAAACTATAATAACAGGCCAGTTTAGATAAACCCACTAAACTGGCCTGTTATTATATATATCATTAAAAATCATTATTTCACTACGATATTTAAAATTCTGCCCGGAACATAGATTATTTTTACAACTGTCTTTCCACTCATAGCAGTTTTAATAGCTGCTAACTCCATGGCCTTCGCTTCAATATCTTCCTGCTTTTCGTCAAGTGCAATCGCCAGGTTAGCTTTTACCTTGCCATTAATCTGAACTGCGATTTCAACAGTATTTTCAATGGTCTTCTGCTCATCATATACCGGCCATTTCTGCTGATATAATCTTCCCTGCTCACCAATTAACTGCCACAGCTCTTCTGTCATATGAGGCGCTACCGGATTGAGGAGAACAAGTAAGGTCTTGAATTCACCCTTGGTTACAGAGCTAATCTTGTAGAATTCATTCACCAGTGACATCATCGCAGCGATGGCAGTGTTGAACTTCATGCTTTCGAAGTCAAGACTTACCTTCTTGATGGTCTGATGCATCTTCGTCTCAAGACCGGCGGAAAAACCTTCGTCCTCAGTAAGCATATCCTGAAGCTTCCATACTCTGTCCATGAAACGGCGGCAGCCCTTAGCACCTTCATTTGACCAAGCGGCACTCAAGTCAAAAGCACCGATGAACATCTCATAGGTACGAAGAGTATCTGCACCAAATTCATTCACGATATCGTCCGGGTTAACAACATTTCCTCTGGATTTGGACATCTTCTCACCGTTCTCACCAAGAATCATACCATGGGAGGTTCTCTTCTTGTAAGGCTCCGGTGTACTTACTAAGCCCTGATCATAGAGGAACTTGTGCCAGAAACGGGAATAAAGTAAATGAAGTGTTGTATGCTCCATTCCGCCGTTATACCAGTCAATCGGCAGCCAGTAATCCAGCTCTTCCCTGCTTGCAAAAGCCTCATTGTTATGAGGATCGATATATCTTAAGAAATACCAGGAGGATCCAGCCCACTGAGGCATGGTATCCGTCTCTCTGTGTGCCTTGCCACCGCACTTCGGACAGGTTGTTTCTACCCAGTCTGTCATAGCGGCAAGGGGTGACTCACCATTATCGGTAGGTTCGTAGCTCTCAACCTCAGGAAGCATCAGCGGTAGCTCGCTTTCCGGAATCGGAACGAAACCGCATTGATCACAATGAACCAACGGAATAGGCTCTCCCCAGTATCTCTGGCGGGAGAATACCCAGTCTCTTAATTTATAGTTAACCTTCTTTGTACCGATGCCCTTCTGCTCTAACCATTCTAAGATTTTCTGCTTTGCATCAGCCACCTCAAGACCGTTTAAGAACTCAGAATTCACTAATTTACCGGTGGAGGTATTGGTAAAGGCAGCTTCCTGAACATTACCGCCAGCTACTACTTCTACAATCGGAAGATTGAACTTCTTTGCAAAATCCCAGTCACGTTCGTCATGAGCCGGTACTGCCATGATTGCACCGGTACCATAAGTCATCAATACATAATCGGAGATCCAGATCGGAATTTCATTGCCATTTACAGGGTTGATTGCGGTGAGTCCGTCAATCTGAACACCGGTCTTCTCCTTTACCAGCTCTGTTCTCTCGAAATCGGATTTCTTCGCTGCCTGCTCACGGTAATTGATTAAGTCCTCATAATTCTTGATTTCATCCTTATATTTATCAATCAACGGATGCTCCGGTGAGATAACCATATAGGTTGCGCCGAATAAGGTATCGGGTCTGGTAGTAAAGATACGAAGATTCTCTTCTTTTCCCGCGATCTTAAAGTCAACCTCGGCACCAACGGAACGACCAATCCAGTTAATCTGGGATACCTTGATCTTCTCGATATAATCTACCATATCAAGATCATCAATCAGCTTATCTGCATATTCCGTAATCTTTAACATCCACTGGCTCTTAACCTTACGAACAACTTCTCCGCCGCAGCGTTCACATACACCGCCAACAACCTCTTCATTGGCAAGACCAACCTTACAGGAGGTACACCAGTTAATCGGCATTTCTGACTTATAGGCAAGACCCTTCTTGAATAACTGTAAGAATATCCACTGGGTCCATTTATAATAATTGGGATCGGTTGTATTAACCTCTCTGTCCCAATCGAAGGAGTAACCAAGAGACTTTAACTGCTCTGTAAAATGCTCGATATTCTTCTTCGTAACAATCTTCGGATGGATATGGTTCTTGATTGCGTAGTTTTCCGTCGGCAGACCAAATGCGTCCCAGCCCATCGGATATAATACGTTATACCCCTCGAGTCTTCTTTTTCTGGCAATGATATCAAGCGCCGTATATGGTCTCGGATGACCTACATGTAACCCCTGTCCTGAAGGGTAAGGGAATTCAACCAATGCATAGAACTTCGGCTTTGATTTGTCCATGCCAACCTTATAAGCCTGTTCCTTTTCCCAGATTTCCTGCCATTTTTTCTCCACTTCGTTCGGTGAATAAAACTCACTCATTCCATGTTCCTCCTTATATGAACTAATAAATCCACTTTAATTCGTGACCACGTAATTACTTCTCTTGCCCATTATAGCAAGCAAATACTAATTTTAATTCCACACCTTCGCATCATTGCAATAAAGCCAGCAGAAGGTGAACACTTATTTGTTCACTATTCTCACCTTTGCTTTCGCGTATACAATTGATTAAAAAATAATTGGCATGAATTAAAAAAAACCTCTTCATCTCTGTTATCTAGAGACGAAGAGGTTCTATTATCAAGAACAACTATCCGCGGTACCACTCTAATCCATCAAGCTGTGTCACAGCATTAATGTACTCATATAATCTATAACGGGATTTCCCGCTCTGCTTACTTAGGTTCAGTCAGAGAGCTCCAAGGCGAGTTCTAAGTTCTTAACTGTCACTTCACACCAACCAGTGACTCTCTGCAAGATAGATTCCTTATACTACTCCTTTTCATAGCCAATACAAATATTAAATTACTAGCGTTTCATATTATTTTAACATTTATATGCTATATGTCAATGAAAAGTTTATAAGAAGCCTTAATTAAAGTTTATAAGAAGCCTTAATTAGCGCAATTTGAGAATTAAATTCTACTCTTTCCAAAATTAGATTTACAAACATATAGCCTTTTTTTAGTAAATTCTTATGCCGACTCCTCGCATACCTTTATGGAGCCGTTCTCAACCAGCTCTATAAATATTGGAACCAGCTTGGGATCAAATTGCAGACCGGCTTGCTCCTTCAATATTTTTAAAGCTGTATTCACTGATAGGGCATTCTTATATGGTCTTTCGGAAATCATTGCATCAAAGGAATCAGCGATACACAGGATTCTAGCTGAAATCGGTATATCCTCTCTGGCAATTCTTCTGGGATAACCATTGCCATCATAACGCTCATGGTGTCCTATCACAGCCGGAATGACATAATCCAGGGAAGGAAGATGCCTGATGATACCGATGGAGTTCTCTACATGACCCTTAACTACTTCAAATTCCTCATCCGTTAGTTTACCCGGTTTATTCAAGATCTGTTCCGGAATTCCTATCTTTCCGACATCGTGCAATAAAGCAGCTTCACGAACAATTTCAACACAGTCCTCATTCATTCCGTAAGCGTAGGCCAGTTCCGTTGCATAATAAGCCACATTTCTTGAATGATTGAAGGTATAATGGTCCTTGGTATCAATCGCAGCGGTCAATGCATAGATTGTCGATGCATATTCTGAATAAATATTTTCTTTCCGCTCGGTAAAATCCTTGACCTTCCGCTCCAGCTTCTGTTCTCTTCCGGTATACAGCATAATTGCATTCTTACCATTATGCTTAACTGTATAAATTGCCATGTCAGCGTTATCGAGTAGCTGCTTCACGTTACTGGCTGCGTAAGGAATGGAGCAGATGCCTCCGCTAACCGTAAGCATTTTCAGAGCATAATCCGCTTCCCGCTTATTCATATTCATAATCTGTTTTCTGATATTCTCCGCCAGATTCTTCGCGGTGAATAAATCATAGGAAGGCAGTATAATGGCAAATTCCTTACCGCTGTACCTGGCTACAGATCCATTATCCCCTACACTTGCACTGATAATCCGTGCAATATTCTGAAGAGCAGTATCCCCTTCCTTATTACCATATAGCTGGTTGTATAATTTAAAATCATCAATATTCAGTATGATCAGTGCAAGGGAACCATCTTTGTTCTTCTCATATTCCTCCTGAAGCACTTCTAAGAAATACTTACGGTTTAATAAACCGGTCAGCTCATCCGTACGGGCTTCAAAATATGCCTTTTCAAACAGCTTGGAATTCTTGACAGCGATGGAACCGATGGAGTTAATGGAATCCAGGAAACTGATATCCCTGTATGTATAAGTTGTCTTTTTTTCCTTCTCCGAAAGCAGGATAATTCCTAACATGCCATTATCATCCCGAAGCGGAACCACACATTCGATATTCAAATCCAGCAGCTGCTTCTTCTCATTCTCCCACATCGATTTATAAGCTATGGTTCTTTTGAAGTCTCTCATTAAGAGGCATTCGTTCGTGTTATCAAGGTAAGTTATCAATGGATTATCTGCTTTTATCGTAAATACCTTCTGGTCAAGGGGGCTTGTACTATGTACAATTTCATAGCAGGTACTCTTCTTGTCAGCAATACAGATAAACACCTTCTTGGCTGTAACAGCTCTTTGAATTACCTCCGCCAGCTCCTGGAGGATCTCATTTACATTCAGACTCTTCGAAATATTGATGCTGAATTCCTTCAGGCTCTCCGCCTGCATTACCTCATCCTTAACAAACATTACATCAATATAACGCTTCATGATATAATAAATGATGGAGGTGGATATGGTAAAAATAAAAGCAATAATTAAAACCGTATTTTCCCTGGCAATCGGAAAATTATCATTGATGGAATCTTCCAGCGGATTAATCAGATTAAAAAATATCGCAAAGGAAATCCCGGCGGATATTACATAACAGCTTCCTCTTGACACCAGCAGCTTCAGTTGGAATAAATTCCGCTTACATAAGGCATAAAACATAAAGAAGGCATTAAATACCCCTGCCAGGATATCTGTAGGGAAGCCTCTGAATAATGGAATCATGATCATGATATGACCGGTAAACAGGATTCCTATCCCCATAACAATCGGCATAAACTGGGCTTTAGCCTGCAAATTTCGATGGCTGTAGGACAACAGGATATATAACATGTTTATGATAATCGCCGCACAGATTGCAAACAACGCTACAATCGGCCAGGAATACTGATAAACAAAGGACATTTGGCCATTTGCCGATAAGACTGCTTCCGGAGCCTGTAGGAAGAAGCCTGTAAAAATATTGATCACATTTACCAGAATTACAATCGGAAGCCATACTTTTCTTGCAGTGATATTCTTAATTTCTGCAAACTCACATACAAAATTCAAAAACGAATAAGGCAATAGTGTTAATCCAAGGATGGATAAATCATACCAGAATTTGATACCGGGAAGCAGCTGCATCCTCATGCAGAAGGATCCTCCCGTCCAAAGGATTAATAAAACCAGGATCATCAGGAAAGCATTTATGATATTATTCTTTTTTGATGCTAAAAATGCAAGTAGTAAAAATGTATAGCATAGCAGTGCTATAATCGGTATATATGCAAAACTCCCCATCAAACTGCCCTCCCTCCAATCACTTTAAAATCTTTATTCTTATAACGGAGCATATCCAATACATCATAAGCGGACGGATTAATGTGATTTAGTTTTTTATCCTTCAGTTTTTCATATCCGGCAAAGGTTCCGCATTTTAGAATAGTTATCTCCAAGGGATCCATTCCAAGAATATGTTTCAGATCCTTATAATCCTGGTCAACATATTTAAAATAAATTGACAGCTGCTCCCTGAGGATTTCCTTGCTTATCGCTGCATTTACCAGTGCATCGCTCTTCATTTCGACATACATATGGAGCATAGGGCGGTTATGCTTATTGTATTCCTTAACGGCAATCCAGTTCTCAATTGGCAGCCCGGATAAATCAATAACATCCTGGATGCAATTTTCAGAAATACGGGTGAAACCTGCGATATCAATAATTGACGGGATACGGTCTATGTACTTAAAACGAGGAATTTTTGTTTCATCCTCATGATTTACCAAGCCGGCACATTGATACATATCTCCTACTCGATATCTGACAAAAGCGCCTCCTTTTAAAACCGTAATGACAAGTTCGTACTTTTCTCCCGGAACAACCTCATTCATTAGATATGTATTCGGCTTGTAGGTGCTGTCTTCTAAGTTCTTATACATCTCTTCTTCCGGAATGAATTCATAGAAACAGGTGTCCGGGAAAAAGTACATTCCATTACGGGTCCAGGTCTCCGTACCCATGATAGACGGTTCCGTACCTGCAAAAAGCTCCATAGGGCGTACTCCCCATAAATCCTCCAGGTCATCTTTATAGCAATGATTATCCGTCCCCGCGCACATGAAACCTTTTAACTTGAATATATCCTTCGGCTTCAGTTCCCGGTTCTCTTTCTTGCAGCGGTGCTTTGCCAATATCAGCTTCACCAGCATACCTGGCGACAGTTTAAATATACCGCTGCTATTTGCCTTATCACTTGATGGTTTCGAAGAACCTTTACTCATGGAGGATAAGCTAAGGCTTACATAATAGGCAACACTTCCTAATCCAAAGAAAAAATCGATTCCTTTTTTGAGACCGAGCTTGAAGCCTTTTTTGTTCCGTTCTCCGAAGGACATTTTAACTGCATCTTTTACCGGTGGAAGAAATTCTATTCCAATCTCTTCACTAAGGGCTAGCGGAAAAAGTCCCGTCGCATAGGGAAGCGGTGCTAATCCATAAAGGAAGGTATCCGTTGCGCGGACATTAAATTTACCCTTTTTGGGGCTGGTGGATAGTATCAGGCATGCGATGATATTATTGCGATAGGTTTCCAGCATACTTTTTGTATATGGTGCAACCTTGATTGGGTGTTTACCGCCTTCCCAGGTGGTCTGAATCCAGATAATCGGAGCATCCGGAAGCATTTCACCTTTCTTCTGAAGTAAAATATCAGCATAATCTCCATAGGTAGTCAGCGGTACCATCTGTCTGAATTCATCAATCGTTCTTGGACGTCTTCCATTCAGCAGCTTCCTGCCGAGTTCCGATTCGCTCCAGAGTGTAATCTGTTCCGTCATCAGACGATTTTGTATATTCATATAGGAATCCAGATCCAGATCCAAAAATCCACAATACTCCTTCCAAATCATATCATGCTGTTTATTCTTCAGTTTCTCTTCAAATTTCATAATTGATCTCCATTCTGCCGAAACACCCCGAATTTGGCGTCAGCTCAATATCTGCAAAGCAAATTGTAAACAATTCGCTTTGTGAAGATACTTTTCTTCACACTAACTAACATTCCACCGCTCCTCGGCGCCACAAAACCTGAAAGAAATTCAGAATGAATTTCATATGGAATTTATTCTGGAGTTCTTTCTAAAGTGAATTATGATTTTTATAATTCGCTTTGGATTATTGGCTCTTTCAAAATCCTTTTCACATTACTTTCCTTTACCTTATATAATTTTAAAACAGTTCATAATACTATGTATATTAGGTATTAAAAATGGCGCAGCTGTTTTATATTCACCATAATCATTGAAATTCTTCATAAAGGTCCACCGGTCCTGAAAGAATACGTACAGAAGATTCAATAAGCTGAATAGGACTGCAGCTGTCTTTAGCAAAGGGATTCCCAATGCCAACCCTAAAAAGATATAAAAGCCCGCAAACCAGAGCACTCCGGGATGTCTGCACAAAGCGTATACACCGTTACGGCATACTTTCGGCGGCGCTTGTGTATCAAGATAGGTGTCTTGAAAGGGTAATGCGAAAAACAGAGTATATATCAGCAGCCCAAAGAACACGAATGCAAAACCTCCGTAGATTCCTAATCTGATAAAATCAATCCTAATCGAAGCCCAGGAGGTTATAATAATTCCAGCAGTTGCTGCAGACAGGAGAATAAATCCTGCAAAAAAACAGCAGTATAGAAGTTTATTCTTCAGTAAAATACTGTTTATGTCATACAGGAAAAACAGTACAAAAGCAAAAATACCCATAATAATATAAATCAAATCCATATTCCCCCATATCTTTGTTCAAAATAGATATTAACATATTATCAGACGATTTCCAAGCAAATTTTTCCATTTTATATTAAAATTTGGAAAATAATTTATTATTACTATTTTTTCTATTTCTTCTTCAAAAGGATTAAAAAAGATAATATTAAGATAACAAAAAGAAGCATCCTGATTTTCGAAAGTGAACCCCAAATGTTAACCTAAACTAACTTTTGGAGGTACTCCTATCACCAAATGCTTCTTTTTTCTTTATATCGCCTGTAAATTACATAATTAAACTTCTCTATGCTTCGCCAGCTCATTAAGCAGTTATTTAAAAGATGAAAATAATACTATTCTGTTTCAAAACAGACAGCTTTATCCGGATACGAAGTATTACGATGATTTGTATACCATTTATAGTAATGCAGATATTCGATTTACACCTCCCGATGTAGTGTATGCTGAGGATTTTAATCGTTATATGAACAATGATATTGACCTAGAAACCTTCATAAAAGTGGCTGACCACAAGCTAGATATCTATAGAAATGAATAGAATGAAGTAACTAGATTAGTCGTAATTATATATCCGTTAGGAGGTATTCAGCAATTATATCTCTTATAATTACATTCTTATGACTAATACCTTACCACAAACCCACTTTCCTGAAGCTCCTCACAATCCTCGATCTCCAGGTGGTCAATTCGTATAAACATAGATCCTTTCTCCAGCTGTGTTAAGAAATCATCTATGGACTTCTGCGGTCCCTGAACCTCCAGCTCAACGTCTCCGGAGTCAAGATTACGCACCCATCCGGTTACCTGATGAGCATATGCAAGATGATTGGTATGATATCGAAATCCGACTCCCTGCACCCATCCTGATGCAATAATATGTTTTCTTGGCATAATTACCTCCCTTTGCTTATATCGTAGCATATGAAGAAATTCATGACAAGTATCCAATACTCGTGAGCTGAGTACCAGCCTGGAGCAAAATGTTTTGAATATTTCCTTCTATCAAAGTGAAAACTAACAATGAAATTAATGATAAAGGAGAATATGTATGGATCGAAAACGTGCAACTGAAATAGCATCCTCGCGTGAAACGCTTGATGTAACTTATAATGGTAGGCTGATCTATATTGAAAATGTAAACCCAGGAAAGGATACAGCAAGTATTCATTACCTGAATCAGCCGAGTTTCAGCCAGGAAGTGCATTTAACACATTTGGTCGAAGCGAAATAATACTGTTTTAACGTAAAGAATAAAAGGTTTCCGGTATTCAGGCATGTACCATAAATAGGTATATGGAATACGATGAAACCTTTTATTCGTTGTAAAATAAAATCCCAGTACTACTTGTCCGGCCCATCGATATGATCGAGCATCTTACTGATACCTGTCAGATTATCCATAATACGTCTCTCCTGCATGTCAGTATTAACCTCAATATGCTCATCAGGATTACCCGGCAGTATTGAAGCATTTTCATAAAACTTTGCCAGATAACTGCTCTTCTCTAATATTCGTTGTAAATGCGCAGCAATCTTCTTTCTGTCATCTGGAGTGATTTCCTGAAGCCGAAGGGTTAAGGTACAAATTGTATCATAAATTAAATGAGTGAGGTTTCGTAAATTAATTATGACCCTCTGGTAGTGAAATAGTTCCTCGGAAGCGCTATTTAAGTGAAGTCTCTTTTTAAACTCAGCCTCTTTTTCTTTATCCTTTAACAAGCTATATAACCAGTCAATATCAGTAAAAGTTGAAGGCAATATCTCCTTCTCCCGATGAATGATATCCATTGATCCTTCTTCGATTCCCTGTTTCAGCTGTCTAAGATGATCCGTTATGGTTACCATAATATGCGCAATTCTTTTTCGCTCCATCTGTTTATAAAAGAGAAGGGAAAACAAAAAATTACATATAATTGCTGTCAAAACACCGATTCCCAAAGCAAGTATTCTTAGTTGAAAGGTTAAGATTACACTAGGTTCTCCGTTAATAGAATACTGGACATACTGTGTCATATAAATCGAAGTAAATATTGCAACCGGTGATACCTCTCTCCAATTAATCTTCAGGCATAGAAATAAGGTTGCCGATACTGTTAATGCTACTGTCCAGATGTTTATCCCAAAAAGAG
>Ga0207834_1000369_pt1 | contig 16352 bp, 10 predicted proteins | sample LuqExpMetagenom5_FD_187763 | JGI IMG/M metagenome (GOLD analysis project Ga0207834, IMG submission 187763) | Tropical forest soil microbial communities from Luquillo Experimental Forest, Puerto Rico - Sample 5 (SPAdes) | ecosystem: Environmental > Terrestrial > Soil > Tropical forest ...
GGTGCGATGGTCTGGCCCTGGCGGTTCTGGTTCAGGAACGCAAACAGCGTGGTATCGCCCAGATCCTGCTCCAGATAAACATGGTTGTCCAGATCCTCGGCGTAGATCTCCGGCACGGCCAGCCCATGGCGGCGAAAGTGGCGGCTGAAGGTCAGAAAAGCCACATTCTCTTCGCGCACCGTGTTGCCAATGCCGATGGCGGTGTGGCCGCCGCCGCTGAGGCGGACAATGGTGCGGCCAGAGCCGCCAAGTTCGCCCTGGACTGGCTCCAGGCGTTCGAACTGCGTGTTGAAATGCTGCTCAAAGAGCCGCTTGAGTGCGTCCATGGTTGGGTTTTCCCGCGTCGAAGTCTGCTTTTTCAAGATAATCTATTGGGCTCGCTCCTGGGGGATTTGCGACATGCTGGGGCCTTCCGCATGTACCTGGCCGCGCAGTACCCTCGGCGAACAGACACGCGACAGCCCTGTGGTGGGGCGTGTATAAATTGGTTCTTGAGCGGGCTTTCCGGGTCGGGGAGAACTGGGACTGCGGACCGGGTACCGCTGGTGTGGCAGGTTCAAAGCCTGCCCGAAAGGAATGGGGAAGATGCTTCATCGTAAACTTTCGTGCTCTCTGGCTGCGGCTGCCGTGTTGGCGCTGGCAACCTCTCTGCTGCCTGCGCAGCAGGATGTTTTTTCCAACTGGCCCAAGGGACGTTCGCCCGAGGAAGTGGGCAAGCGGCTGGCGGAGCACTTTGTGGCCAGCCCTCACCAGTACACCAAGACCATCCACTATTCGGAGGTCTGCACCTGGTATGGCGCTCTCACCTATGCACAGCTCACCAAGAACGTGGAACTGCGCAATGCTCTGATCAAGAAGTATGAGCCCCTGTTGCCCGGCGGCGCCGAAGCCAGCCGCATTCCTGAACGCCACCACGTGGACGACTCCATCTTTGGCATCATCTCTCTGGAGATTGCCATCCAGACCGGCGACAAGAAGCAGTTGGCTGTGGGCAAGGCCTGGGCCGACCGCCAGTGGGAAAATCCGCAGCCCGATGGCCTCTCCGCGGAAACCCGTTACTGGGTGGATGACATGTACATGCTCACCATCCTGCAACTGGAGGCCTATCGCGCCACCGGCGACAAGAAGTATCTGGATCGCGATGCCAAGGAGATGGTGAGCTACCTCGACAAGCTGCAGGAGCCCAACGGCCTCTTCCACCACGCTGCGGACGTGCCCTTCTTCTGGGGCCGTGGCGATGGCTGGTTTGCCGCTGGCATGGCTGAGATTCTCCGCTCGCTGCCCGCCGATCATCCTGATCGCCCGCGCATCATGAAGGGCTACAAGCTCATGATGGAGTCGCTGCTCAAGTACCAGGGCAAGGACGGCATGTGGCGGCAGCTCATCGACCATGACGATTCCTGGCCGGAGTCGAGCTCCACCGCCATGTTCTCCTTCGCGATGATCACTGGCGTAAAGAACGGCTGGCTGGATGCCGCTACGTACGGTCCCGCGGCCCGCAAGGCATGGATCGCGGCCTCTGGCTACATCGACCAGAATGCCGATGTGACCCAGGTCTGCGAAGGCACCGGCAAGCTGAACAGCGAAGAGTACTACTACATGCGCGGCCGCCGCACGGGCGACTTCCATGGACAGGCGCCCATGCTCTGGGTGGTTTCCGCCCTATTGCGCGACGCTGGCAAGTAACCCATCCGATATGGACAAAAAAGGCGCGGCCTGCGGGCTGCGCCTTTTTTGTCTGTAGGAAACCGTGTTATTGCGCGCCGGGAGTGGTCGTCTCGCCGTGCCCGTTGTGTAATGGGCTGCTCTACGGCGAAACCGGGCGGGGGCGAGCTATTTCTTTCCCTTTTCCGGTTGGAAGAGTTGTGGAGCAAACTGGTTCAGGTAGTCGCGCCAATTGGTCCAGGCGTGGTATCCCCCGGTCTCTTTCAGCTCGGTCTTGATGCCGTTCTGGTTGAGCAGCGCCACCGTCTGGTGGCAGTTCTCCAGCAAGAAGTCGTATTGCCCGATGGCGAACCAATACAGGTGGAAGGGCTTGCCGCTGGCCCGGTACTCGGCCAGATCCACATCCTGAGCTTCCTTCATTGCCTGGGGCACCCAGCCGGAACTGAACACGCCTACCCAACTGAATTTCTCCGAATTGCGCAGCGAGATGGCCAGCGTCTGCATGCCGCCCATCGACAGACCCGCCAGAGCGCGGTGATCGCGATCCGTGAGGGTGCGGAAGTGCGCGTCCACGTAGGGCAGCACATCGTCGACCAGATCCTTGTTGAAGGCGTCGTGGCCGATGGTGGAGTTGCCGCTGGCGCGGAAGCTGCTACTGATGTGGCCGGCAGGCATGACCACAATCATCGGTATAGCTTTGTGAGCGGCAATCAGGTTGTCCAGAATTGCGCCTGCACGTCCCTGATCGCTCCAGGAGTTATCCGCGCCGCCGGCTCCATGCAGCAGGTAGAGCACCGGGTAGCGGGTAGTGCCGTTCTCGTATCCCGGAGGGGTATAGACATGCAGACGGCGCATGGCGCCCACCGCCTTGGAGTTGTAGAAGAGCACATGCAGATCGCCATGGGGCACATCGGGCTTGTAGGCGGAGAATTCCGCGCCGGGAACCTCGTATACGCTGCGTTGCGCGGTGAGTGTCTGGGCGGCTATGGGATTGCGCGGATCCGGCGTTTTGACCCCGTCCACCACGAAGTTATAGAGGTACACGCCGGGCACGATAGGGCCGATGGTGGTTTCCCAGATGCCCTGGTCGCCCTTGACCAGCGGAATGTCATTCAACTTGGCCAGATCTTCGGGCTTGATGCCGGGTGTGGCTTCCGGCCCCTCGGTCTGCAGCTTCACCTCGTTGGCGTTGGGGGCCCAGATGCGGAAGCGCACCTTGCCGTCGGCGGCAACCTCTACCGGCTGCAGGGTGTCGTTCGGGGTGGGCGCAGGAAAACGCATCTGCGTTTTTTGCGTGCTCGGCAACGGTTCCTGGGCGTGAAGGCGGACGGCTGGCAGCGCGATTGCCAACGTGAGACAGGCGATCGCGGTCCATGCCGCAAAACGTAGGCGGAGGCTTGCATGCGTCATAGAATTCCCTCTTGCGACGGGCTCTGCCGCGCTCCCTCTGATGCGCGCGCGTGGTCGCAAAATCAAGATGTATTGGCTATTTGGAGCAGGTGCTGCAGGAAGGCTGTCTCTAATCTCTGCTGGGAAGACGGGGGCGCTTCAAGGAAAGACCCGCGTTGGGACCATGATATTTTCCCTCTATTTTGGACACGGTCAGATCCTTACACGCTCTTCAACTCGCATGCCGTAGCATCGAACTATGCGCAAATCGCTCCTCCTGCTCGTTTCTGTTGTCTTGTTCGCGGCCCCCTTCCAGGCCCAGACCGGCGCCGCTGACGCCAAATCCCGTGTGGACGCGGTTCTTTCCAGCCTCCGCCGTGGCTACCACATTGGCCAGGTGGCTGTGTCTCCCAATGGCAAGCGCGTGGCGTGGGTGGAAGGTGGCCGAAGCGCCGGCCAGTTGCATGTGGCGGAGATGGACAAGATCGAGAAGAGCGGCCCCGTGAAAGAGGGGGCAAAGTGGTCCATTTGCGCGGCCAACTTTCCGCTCTGGACGCCCGACTCCGAGCACATTGTTTTCCTCTCCGATTGCGGCAGCGAGAGCGGGCAGCGCAACTTCTACATCACCACCGAGCCGGGTAAAGAAGCACGCCGGCTGAGCACCCTTGAGGGGGAGGTGGACGATCCCGCCCTCTCTCCCGATGGCCATTCCATTGCCTTCCTCTACGTCCCAGGCGCAACCCGCCCGGCCGGAGCGCTGGCGGCAATGAAAGCGCCCTCCGGTGTCATCGGAGAAGACGGAGTTGAGGTGCAGCGGCTTGCCACGGTGCCGGTGGGCAAAGAGGCGGCTGAACCCACCTTTGTTTCTCCCGGCAATCTGCATGTCTACGAGTTTGGCTGGTCTCCGGATGGCCAGCAGGTGACCTACATTGCTGCTAATCCTCCGGGTGAGAACAACTGGTGGGTGGCGCAACTCTATACCCAGCCGCTCAAGGGCGAGCCTCGCTCCATCCTTGCGCCCGCCACCGTCTCCGGACCGCTACACGGGCTGCAGATGGCTGTGCCCCGCTGGTCGCCGGACGGCCAGCAGATTGCCTTCATCGGTGGCTTGATGAGCGATCAGGGCGTGACCGGCGGCGACCTGTGGCTGGTGCCTGCCTCCGGAGGTCAGCCCGTGAATCAGACCCCGGGCCGGGCCGCGACCGTGGAGTGGTTCACCTGGGCCGACGCGGGTTCGCTCTATCTGAATTCTCTAGCCGGCGGCAACGTGCAGTTGGCGCTCTTGCACCTGCGGTCGCAAGCTGACCCAGTGATCGATGCCCCCATCTACAGTTTGCCCATGACGCTCGACGCCAATGGCATGTCCATGAGTTTGTCCGCCACGGCCGATCATTCTCTGTTTGCTTTTCGCGCCAGCGCCTACTCCACTCCTCCGGAGATTCTGGCTGTCCGTACGCAGGCTGGGGCAGACAAGCCAGCCGGTGTCTTTCCGCTTACCGCCTTCAACAAGGGGCTTGAGCCCACCTGGGGCAAGGCGGAGTCCGTCGAGTGGACCAACGACACCTTCAAGGTGCAGGGTTGGCTCATCCTGCCCAAGGACTACGATCCGCACAAGAAGTACCCCATGGTTGTGGAGGTGCACGGCGGCCCGGCTTATGCCGATACGTCGCGTTGGGGAGGAGGCTTTGCGCTCAGCCCGGTGGCCTTCTCCGCCGTGGGCTATTTTGTCTTTCTTCCCAATCCCCGTGGTTCCTTCGGGCAGGGGGAGGCTTTCACCCAGGCCAATCGCAAAGATTTTGGCTATGGCGACCTGCGCGACATCCTGGCCGGGGTGGACACGGTTCTGGCCAAATATTCTGTCGACCCCAAACGGGTGGGCATAACCGGCTGGAGCTATGGCGGCTTTATGACCATGTTCTCCGTCACCCAAACCGGCCGTTTCCGGGCGGCGGTGGCCGGTGCGGGCATTGCCAACTGGCTCAGCTACTATGGCGAAAATTCCATTGATCAGTGGATGATTCCTTTCTTTGGCGCGTCTGTGTACGACGACCCGGACATGTATGCCAAAAGCTCTGCTATCAATTACATCCAGAAGGTGAAGACGCCCACCCTGGTGGTGGTTGGCGACCGTGACGGCGAGTGCCCCGCGCCCCAGTCCTTCGAGTTCTGGCATGGGTTGCGTGACCATCATGTGCCCACCCAACTGGTGGTTTACCCGAACGAGGGCCATGGTTTTACCAATCCCGAGCACTCCCGCGACGTACTGGAGCGCGCCATCGGTTGGCTGGACAAATATATGCCGGAAGAGAAGTAGACCGGTGACCATGCCGGAATCCGGTGCCCGGAGTCTGGATGGAGGGGACGAAAGCTGCTCTCAGGCCCTTCCATCTGCTCGCCAACCCTCTTCGGCAGCGTCTATTGGGCAGAGAGGGCTGGGGCTGCCGTGGCTTTGCTGCCAGAGGCCGGTCCATCCTGTTACACTTTTTTCTTGGAGTCTGTTGGAGACGGTCTTTGTCCAGCGCGCCAGATTCTGGCTTCCGGACAGCTCTCCATATGTGTGTATCTCCCGCCCCGTGCAGCCTATGCGTATCGGGCCGGGGCGGTATTAACCCTATCTTTCCGACGGTTGCTCAGACCGTTCCGCGGCTCGAACGAGCGGGGCGGGGAGGATTCATGCGGCGGTTTTTGACGCTTGTTAGCTTGTTGTTCCTGACCATTCCAGCCGGTATCTCTGTGACCGGTTGCTACCGCAATCCCGGTGCCAAGTATTGCAACGGTGCGGGCTACGGTCCGAAGATTGGCGATGTCTCTTCGGTTACGCTGCAGCCGCAGGTCGCGGGCATTTCTCTGGCCTTTGGGCAGACGCAGCAGATCTCCACGCCCACTGCGACGGACTGCAAGTCGAGTGCTGTGAGTGTGAGCAGTTGGACCTACGGCACCACGAACAACAAGCTGGTCGATATTTCGTCCTCTGGCATGATCTGCGCTGGTACATGGAATCGTAATTCCGGTGGCGGCATTGCGGATTACACCTACTGCAACAAGCCGGATCCGTTGCCGTCCACCGATGGGCTGCCCTATTCCGTTGCCTACATCACGGCCACCGGAGATTCGGTCACGTCCAATACGGTGAAGGTCTACGTGCATACGCAGGTCACCTCCATCGCGCTGGTGGGAGAGCAGCAATGCTACTCGCAGACCGCTACGGCGCAGTTGGATGCTCAGGCCTGCTACTCGGGCTCGAATAGCACACAGTATCTGTTCTGTGCACCCTCCACGCTGTCCTCGGCAAGCTATGCTTGCCCGATGAACCCCAGCGTTTCCTCCGTGCCCACCTGCTCCACCGCGTTGGGTGCGCTCACCTATGCGCTGGGCAGCTCCACGATCGGCACGATCAACTCCAGCACCAACGTCATCACCGCTGCTTTGCCGGGTACCACCAACATTACGGCTTCTATCGCGGGTTCGGCCTCGTCCGCCGGTTACTTCTCGGTGTGCCCGCCGCAGTATCTGACGCTGAAGACCGCCACCGGCAACACGTCTGCTACCGTGACGCAGGGCGTTACCCAGACCCTCAGCACTGCGGCCGTCGATACCAACGGCAATTCCATCACGGGTTTGACGCTGGACTATATGTCGACCAATCCCATCGACATTACGGCAGCAAGCGGTTCCATTACTGCCACGTATCCTGGTGTTGCCACCATCTACGCCACCTGCCAGCCGTCCACCTGCAATCCCTCGCCGATCAACGAGCTTGGCCTCTATGCCACGGGTCTTCCCACCTCGTCGAATCCGGTGACGATCACCACTCCGGGAACCACCAGCAACTATGTCTGGTTCGGCGCGCCCAATGTCAGCCAGTATTTTGTCGCGATCAACTTGCTCACCGGCACCACGGGTTCGACCGTCAAGCTGCCTTACGTGCCGAACTCGATGATCATGGACAAGACCGGATCCAATCTGTACTTCGGTTCCTCGCATGAGCTGATGATCTTTTCCACGGGCAACAACACCATTACCAAGCAGGACACCAATGTCCCCGGCGTGGTGATGGCCGTCTCGCCCGCCAATACCTACGCGCTGATCAACGATCAGACCCGCAGCATCCTCTACCTGTACAACATCTCCTCCAACACCTCGCAGACCTTCAACGGCATGGCTGCGGCGGCGGCATGGACGGCAGATTCCAAGACTCTCTATGTGGTCGACAGCACCACGCTGAATACCGGCAGCGTGACGGGCCATACCAACACCCTTTATGTCTACAACCTGAATACCGGTTGGAGCACCTACGATCTGAGCTCCACGGGCGGTGCCTCGACCGTAGCCGCCATGATCCCGGGCATCGGCGCCTATCTGGGCGGACCGAATACCCAGGCGCGTGGCTGGTGCCCGGCTGGTATCGTGGGCAGCTCGGCCAATATGGTCCTCTATCCGCAGGCTGACCTGCAGGCGGTGCAGACTGACGTGCTGGCCGCGACCACGGACGGCAACCACATGATCGGCGCTACGCAGACCTCGGGCGGCATCACGCTCACCGATCTGGGTATTACCATTCCGACCCAGACCGTAGGCTCGCTTAGTGTGCCGGAGTCCTGTGTGCCTAGCGCATCCGCCACTGTTCCCGCAGCAGGCGCGTCGATTTCCGGCCTTACCTTCACGAGCACGCTCAACCAGACTTCTCTGGCGGCGCTCGGTTCCACGGCAATCAACCAGTTGGTGACGGCTCCGGTTTCCAACCTGACCTTCCTCACCTACACCGCGCCTTCCAGCAACACCGGCGCCAAGCTGCCGTATTACCTGCCCGCTACCAAGGGCTCGCTCGGTTCCGTCGGCTATGTCTCGCTGACCGGTAGTGCCTCCATTACCGCACCGCTGGCCGGCGCTTTCAGCCCCGACAACACCCTATTCTTTGTCTCCACCGCAGGCGATAACCAGATCCACTTCATCTCGATTCCGACCTCGGTTTCTCTCTCGAATCCGCCCACGGACACCAAACAGTTGAAGCCGGAACTGCCGTCTTGCAGCGCCACCACCGATACCGGTTGCACCTATACCGGCAGCGGGTCGGTTGTGCCGGCGACAGTCATCACTGTGATCCCGCGCTCTACCACGTAGTCCGCGGCCGCAGCATTCACGCAAAGGCTGGCCTTCGGGCCGGCCTTTGTTGTTTTCCCTTCCTACCGCCAGTCCCTTAGTCCCCTAGCCCCTAGCCCCTACTCCCTAGCTCCTCGTCCCTCGTTCCACTCCCCCCACCCCAGCACGATAGAATCAAAGACATGATTAAGGGCATTTCCTTCCTCCGTCCCGCTGGCAGCGCCGAGGCTTATGAGCGCCTCTCGAGTTTTTGTTCCGCGCTCGGCTTCGCTCCCGGCAAGGGATGGCTCGAAGAGTCGAGCCGTGGCGCTGCTTTTCTTGCGCCCCTCGGCAATCTTGAATTCGTTGACGGCCAGTTTCCCGCAACCTCCGACATCCTTGTCGAAGTCACCTCCATCAACAGCGTGCATCAGGCCGCGGCAGCATGGCTCAAGGCGCAGAGCCTCGATGCCGGCAAGCTCACTGCCATTGAACCTACCCACTGGAAGAGCGAGATCTTCACGGTCGAACCCCAACCGGGCTTCAAGCTGTCTTTCTGGGCCTGGACCGATCCGGTGAAGGGCAAGCCGGTGGCTGTCGAAGGCGACGTTTCGGCCGAGGGCATGAAGTTCGCCATCGTTGTGGCGCGCTGGAATGCGGTCATCACGGATCGCCTGCTGGATGGCGCACTCGACGCTCTGCTGCGTTCCGGTGCTCGCCGTGACGACGTGCAAATTGTTCGCGTCCCCGGCGCTTGGGAAATTCCTGCTGCCGCGCGCACCCTGGCCAACCAGGGCAAGGTGGACGGCCTCATCACGCTGGGCTGTTTGCTGCGTGGCGAAACCGCGCACTACGAGGCCATCTACAACGAGGTCTCGCGGGGCATTGGCCAGTCGCAACAGGAAACCGGTATTCCCCATGCCTTTGGCGTGCTCACCTGCGAAACATTGGAGCAGGCGTTGAACCGCGCCGGCATCAAGGCGGGCAACAAGGGCTTTGAAGCGGCCTCCGTGGCCATTGAGATGGTTTCGCTCACCCGCAAGCTGAAGGGAGCCCACGCTTGAGCAACGGTCCCCGCCGCAAATCCCGTGAGCTTGCCATGCAGATGCTCTTTCAGGCCGACCTGGGCAAGCAGACGCCTGATCAGGTGCGCACCACCTTCTGGAAGGCCGCCGACGAGGTCGAGCCGGACGTGCGTGGCTTTGCCGAAGATCTCTTTCGCGCCGCGATTGTCCACCAGGAACAGATTGACGATCTCATCGCCGCCAACTCGCGCCATTGGAAGATCGAGCGCATGCCGGCGGTTGACCGCAACCTGCTGCGCATGGCCATTGGCGAGATGATCGCCTATCGCTCCACGCCTTTTCCCATTGTCATCAACGAAGCGCTGGAGATTGCCCGCCGCTATGCCGCGCCCGAGTCGATCAACTTTTTGAACGGCATGCTCGACTCCATCGCCCGTTCGCTGATCGAAAAGTTATAAGCAACAGGGAAGCGTCTGCAGCATCGGCATACCAGCCGTCTGCAGCTCGAACTTCCTAGAAGGCCAAGCAGAAAAACATCGCGCCCGGAAGCTTCCGGGCGCGATGTTTGTTCTATAGAAATACGCAAGCAGAATCCACTACACATTCACCAGTTCGTACTGGTCGTTGCCCATCTTGAGTGTCTTCATGTACTCCAGTTGGCGCAGGCCTTTACGCGATTCGATGCGCTCCACAATGTCTTTGCGCTGCAGTTCCGGTTGCGCATACACCAGATCGACCGATGCCTTGTCGATGGCCAGAATGTCGGTTGAGCCTAGGATGCCGATATCGCCGCAGGTAGGCTTCGCGCCATGCGCATCGCAATCGCAATCCACGGAGATGTTCTTGAGCACATTGATGTAGGTGATGCGCGGGCCAAAGTGATCGGCAATGCCTTTGCCAGATTCCACCATGCGCTCCAGGAACTCTTCGCCACGCGGCCAGCCCTCGCCATGAATCTGCCGCTTGCCGCCCTGACCCGAAGCGCAGCCAATGCCAATGTTCTTCAGCGACCCGCCAAAGCCGCCCATGGTGTGACCCTTGAAGTGGGTGTAGACCAGCATCGAGTCGTACTTCAACAGCCCCTTGCCTACCGCAATCTCCGTCAGGTGGATACCGGGTGTATAAGGCGGCTTCTGCGGGCCAAAGGGAGGAAAGCTGTCAAAGAATTCGCGCATGCCCTTGATGGGCAACATAGCATCGTCCTCGGCGTCGAGAATGTCCACCGGACAAAAGTCGAAGCCGTTGGTCCGGATTGTCTCGCGGTGTGTGGCTGTCTTCTGGCGCGGGCTTGGATAGAGGACGTTGTTCTCCACAATCGTGCTGTTCGGAATGGTGGCCTGCAGTCCACGGATCAGTTCGATGGGCAAAAGGTTTGGTCCGTGCGGCTCGCCGGTGTGCAGCTTGATGGCTACCTTGCCGCCAATCTGCTGGTTCACCTTGGCGTAGATCTTCAAAAGGCCAGCCACGCTGATGTCGCGTGTGAAGTAGACCGGTGCCTTATCTGTGGCCACGGGGGCATCGGCCGCGGCGGGCAGTTGGGTAACTGCAGCCGCGCCCAGTGCCAGCGCGCTGTCCTTCAAAAATGTGCGACGTTCCATGCATACGTCCTTTCCGCTGGCCTCTGAAGCGAGTCCGAAATGGATTGTTGTGAGGGGCCTATTGGTATGGACGCACCATCTGCCGGTTTGGTTCCGCTCGAGCGTTTTCGATTCTATTCTCGACAGAAAAGAAGACTTCAAGTGGCTTTGTCCTTAAGAAAAAGCCATCTGGAACGATCTCTGCAAAGTCAACATGCGAATCGAAAATGCTCTAGCCTGCCATACATCGTGCAAAGCGACCCAGCGCCAGCAACGGAAAATAATTGCGGTAGAGGTCGTAGCGGATATAGAACACGCGCGGGAAGCCTGTGCCGGTGGTGATGCGTTCATCCCAGCTTCCATCTGCCTTCTGGTGGTCCACTAGCCAGCGAATGCCGTCGAGCACGGCGGTAGTTCGCGCGGCTCCCGCCGCCATCAGACCCAGCAGAGCCCAGGCTGTTTGCGAGGGCGTACTCTCGGCACGCTCAAAGCGGTTGGTGCTGTAACCCAGGCAGCTCTCGCCCCAGCCGCCGTCCGGGTTCTGTGCCTCGCGCAGCCAGTGCGCGCCCCGGGCGATGGCATCCACGGCATCCGGAGAGTTGGCGGCTGCCAGTCCTCGCAACGCCAGAAAGGTGCCGTAGACGTAGTTCACGCCCCAGCGGCCATACCAGCTACCATCCTGCTCCTGCTGTTTCAGCAGATAGTCCACGCCACGCTGAATAGCGGAATTCTCCGTGGTGAAGCCACGCCGGCACAGGCACTCCAGCACCCGGCCGGTAATGTCAGGGCAGGTGGGATCGAGCATGGCGTTGTGATCGGCAAAAGGAATCTGATTCAAGATCTGCCAATTGTTATCCACGTCAAAGGCGGCCCAGCCGCCATCGGAGCTTTGCATGCCGAACAGCCAGTTCACCGCGCGTCGCTCGGCCCGCGCCTGCTTCTCCGGATCGCTGGCCTTGGCGTGCATCAGGGTCAACAGCACCATCGCGGTGTCGTCAATATCGGGATAGAACTCGTTGGCAAACTCAAACACCCACCCGCTCGGCGTCAAGTCCGGACGCTTGGCGCTCCAGTCGCCCTTGCGACGAATCTCCTTGGTTAGCAGCCAATCAGCGGCCCGGGTAAGCTGCTCTGCATTGGCTGTGCCTTGCTCCTGCTCGCCCAGCGCAAAACCGGCAATGGCGGTGTCCCACACGGGCGACTTGCAGGGCTGGAAGATCAGACTCTCTTCGCTCTCCAGCATCAGCCCGTCAAAGTCGCGGATGGCCTGCTCCAGATCGGGATGATCCCGCTCATAGCCCAGCGCCACCATGGCCATGATTGCGTACATCATGGAGGGATAGATGGCGCCCAGCCCTTCGCTGTGCTTCAGTCGCGCGATCATCCATGTTTCTGCGGCGCTGATGGCGCGGCCACGAATCGCCTTCACGTTCTGCCGCTCCCAGCGCTTGAATAGCTTGTCGGCGTGAATGAAGACGTTGGCAATGCGATCCTTGCGGTGGAGAGCCACTCGGCGGCTGGGATGGAACAGCTCTTCGATGCGCAGATTACCGGGCGTGGGCCGAGGCTCGCTGAGCGCCTGCACAATCGAGAGCGGCACAATGATCGTCCGTGTCCATGAACTCATTTCGTAGAGCACGTTGCCCGGAATCAGCATGACCTCGGGGGGAATCGTTGGGCAGGATTTACGCGGGAACAATTCGAACATGCTCAAGTTAATGCGCGTATAGCTGTTGCATTCCTGGATGCCGCCCATCTTCAGAATCAGCGCGCGAGCCCGCTGCATGCGTGGGTCTTCAGGATCGAGACCGGTCAGCTTCAGCATGGTGTAGGCGCGTACCGTGGCGTTGATCTCCGAGGGGCCCGGCTCGTAGGTGTTCCAGCCACCATCGGCGCGCTGCGTGTCGAGCAGGGAACGGACAGCTTTGCGTACGCGGCCCATGGTGGGCGGGTTCCAACTGCCGTCCTCTGCCGCCGGGTAGAGCCACATTTGCAGCAGAATGTAATCGGATTGCAGGGTGGAGTCGGCCGTCAGGTCGCCCACCCAGTAGCCTTCGGTGTTCTGCAGGCTTTCCAGATGTGCTGTCGAACGGGCGGCGGTGGCTCGGGCGGCGCTTTCCAGTTGCTGGAAGGGCGAGATGGATTCGATCCTGTCAGCTTCCTGCGCGCGCACCTCTGCCGTTCCATCCATCACAATTCCGCTTAATTCACGCATTTTGCCTGCCTCCCTGACTTTTCTGGCGACCACTTGGATTGCCTTCCTGCAAAACCGTCATTTTCTGACAGGTTTTCGTTGCCATTCTAGCCCTCCTGAACAGCAAAGTCTACAAAACCGTATTTTGCCGACAGGTTTTGATGAACATAGAGGAGGAGGTTGTCTCATATTCGCAACCCTTTGGTTTGACTCGCCTAGCCCGGGCAACTAGCTTGGAAGCAAGCGTCTGCGTCTACCGCGACGCTTCTGAACGGGAGGTTTTATGGCGCAACGCCGCACCGGCTTTGTCGCGCTCCTGCTCTCCCTGGCTCTCGCACCGGCTCTTTCGGTGGCGCATGGGCAGGATCTGAAGAGCTTCGAGCAACGCATCACCACCAAAGTTCTGCCCAACGGACTTACCCTGCTCATCTGCGAGCGTCCTGAGGCGCCGGTCTTCAGCTACTCGACGTTTGTGGACGCCGGCGACGTGAACGATCCGTCTGGTCAGAGCGGGCTTGCGCATATGTTTGAGCATCTGGCCTTCAAGGGAACCAGCCAGATTGGCACCAAGAATTACGAGGCGGAGAAGCTGGCTCTGGCCAAGGTGGAAGCGGCCAACAACGCTTTGATGGCAGAGAAGTTGAAGCCGGTGGGCCGTGATCCGGAGAAGGTGAAGGCGCTGACGGAAGCCTTCCAGCAGGCTCAAAAAGAGGCTTACGCCTTTGTGGTGCCGAACCAGTTTACCGATGTGGCGGAGCGCAGTGGCGCTACCGGGTTGAATGCCAGCACCGGAATGGACGAGACGCAGTACTTCTGGTCGATGCCGGAGAACCGCCTGGAGCTGTGGGCTTGGCTGGAGAGCGGACGGTTGTCGGATACGGTACCGCGCGAGTTCTACAAGGAACGCGATGTGGTGGTGGAAGAACGCCGCATGCGCACGGATTCCAATCCCATTGGCCGCCTGGTGGAGCAGTTCCTGGCCACTGCCTATACCGCGCACAACTATGGACGAAGCGGTGTGGGCTGGCCGAGCGAAGTGTCGCAGCTTTCCGCCACCGATGCCATGGAGTTCCACAAGAAGTATTACGTGGGTTCGAATATTGTGGTCACGGTGGTGGGCGACGTGAAAGCGGCGGAAGCCATGCCGCTGCTGGAAAAGTATTTTGCGAAGGTGCCAGCCGGACCCAAGCCGCTGGAGATGACCACGGTTGAGCCCCGGCAGTTTGCCGAGAAGATGGTGGTGATTCGCGAACAGACGCAGCCCTTCTACATCGAGGGCTATCATCGCAGCGATTACCGCGATCCGGATGATGCGGTCTACGACGCCATCGGCGACATCATGTCGAATGGCCGAGTTTCTCGGCTTTATCGCGCCCTGGTGCGTGACCAGCAGATTGCCGCTGCGGCCGAAGGCTTCAGCCCATTCCCTGGAACCAAGTATCCGGGCCTGTTTGCCTTCTATGCGGTGCCTCTGCCGGGCCACACACCGGCTGAGATGCGCGAAGCCATCCACAAGGAGATCGGCAAGCTGAAGACTGCCGATGTGACCGACGCCGAGCTTGCCATGTACAAGACACGCGCGCGCGCCGGCTTGCTGCAAGGATTGGCCAATAATCAAGGATTGGCTAATGTCTTGGCGGAGTACCAGACGCGCTATGGTGATTGGCGCGAGCTCTTCCGCCAGTTGGAGCGGGTCGACAAGGTGACCAAGGCGGACATCCGCCGCGTGGCCAACCAGGTCTTTGTCGACTCGAACCGTACCAGCGCGGAGATTGATACCGAGCAGAAGCAGGCAGCTCCGGCTGCCCAGGGAGGCGCGCAGTGAAGTTCATGGTTTCCAGTTTTCGTATTGCACTAGCCTGCGCGGCTCTTGTGGCTCTGATTCCTGCCGTCCTGAGCGCGCAGCAGGCCAAGCCGTGGGAACAGATTCCCACGCCCAAGCTGCATGACTTCAAGCCGCATCAGCCTACCCGCATCGAGCTGAAGAATGGCATTGTGATCTTCCTGCAGGAAGACCATGAGTTGCCCTTTGTCTCCGGATCGGTGAGCATTCCTGGCGGTTCACGCGAGGAAGAGGCTGCCCAGGCCGGGTTGGTGGCGCTCTACGGTGAAGCTTGGCGCACCAGCGGCACGGCCAAAATGAGCGGTGACGCTCTGGACGATTTGCTGGCAGCCAAGGCCGCGAGCATTGAAACAGGCGGCGATATCGATTCCACTGCGCTGAGCTGGAACTCGCTGAAGGGCGACGCCGACCAGGTCTTCAAGCTGGCAATGGATCTGCTCTTTCATCCTAAGTTCGACGCCAACAGGTTGGATCTGGCCAAGCAGCAGGTAGCTACCGGCATTATGCGGCGCAACGACGATGAGGGCGAGATTGCCGAACGCGAGGCGGAAAAGCTGGCCTACGGCGCAAACAGCCCCTATGCGCGCCAGCCTGAACTGTCCACCATCATGAGGGTGAGTGTGGCCGATCTGGAGGCCTGGCACACGCGCACCATCAAGGGCAAGCTCATCATCGGTATGGCGGGCGACTTTGATCCGAAGGCGATGGAAGCCGCACTGCGCGCTGTTTTTGAGCCGCTGCCTCCGGTGCAGGCTGCGGCTGCCCGTCACGATACTTTTGCTGGTCCGAAGCCCGGCGTCTACTTCATCAACAAGGACGATGTGAACCAGTCGCATGTGGAGATCGTGGGCCTGGGTACGGATCGCCATAATCCCGACCTGCCCGCTTTGTCCGTGATGAACGAGATTCTGGGCGGTGGTTTTGCCAGTCGTCTCTTTCAAAAGGTGCGCACGGAGCTAGGCTACGCCTATCACGTTGGAGGAGCCTATGGTGCAGCCTATGACCATGTGGGTGTCTTCAACGCCGTGGTGCTTACTCAGAGCGCGAATACCGTGGAAGCCACACGCGCCACGTTGGGCGAGTTGGAAGGGCTCAACACCAAACCCTTTACCGAAGAAGAACTCAAGCGTGCCAAGGACAACATCCTGAACTCATTCCTGTTCCGCTATGACACGCGGGGCAAAGTTCTGGCTGCCAGCCAGAGGCTGGAGTTCTACGGCTACCCCGCCAATTATCTGGAAACCTACAAGGCCGGCATTGAGAAGGTGACTGTGGCCGACCTGACAGCGGTGGCGAAGAAGTATATCCATCCTGAAAAGCTCGCCATTCTGGTGGTGGGTAACGGCGCTGAGATCAAGCCAGGGCTCGAAGAGCTGAAGCTTGGTCCGGTGCAGCCCATCGATATCACCATTCCCATGCCGCAGCGGCCAACCCCACCGGCTGGCCCGGGACTCTAACGCGCTAGGGAATTCAACACCCAGAACAGGAGAGCATGCAGTGGAAAGCAAGACGATTGCGGAGATGGTGGCGGAAGATGCCCGGGCGCGCGCCCACAAGGCCGCGCAACTGATGAAAGCGGG
>Ga0207834_1000372_pt1 | contig 16283 bp, 16 predicted proteins | sample LuqExpMetagenom5_FD_187763 | JGI IMG/M metagenome (GOLD analysis project Ga0207834, IMG submission 187763) | Tropical forest soil microbial communities from Luquillo Experimental Forest, Puerto Rico - Sample 5 (SPAdes) | ecosystem: Environmental > Terrestrial > Soil > Tropical forest ...
GAGATATAATACAGCTCTCGGCCTGGCAAAACAGAGCAGTGCCGATCTTGCTATGATCCAGTTGAAAAAAGTGGTTACCCTGAATACGAATTTCATTCGTGCTTATCAACTCCTTGCCTTACTCCTTATGAAAACCGGAGACAATGCAAGAGCGAAGAAATATCTACAGAAGGTAAGTAAGATTGATGTTACCAACACGACAACCTTACGTTATCTGCAGGAGCTTGAAGCACCTGCAGCGAATGCCAAGGATTTAGACAGCAATCCCGAAGCGGAACAGAGTGGTCCGATCGGTGCAATCATGCCGATTTCCTCTTATAAAGAGGATAAGCCGAATATTATGGCTTTTGTCAATCTGGTAATTGGTGTCGTAATCGGACTTGCTGTTATGGCGTTCCTTGTTATCCCGACGATTAAGAATAATAAATCCTCTGATAACAGCACTGATTATCAGAATAGCGGTTATATAGCGCAGTTGCAGGATAAGGATAATACAATTACCACTCTGCAGAATGAGAAAGCTGATTTGCAGAAGCAGCTGACGGATCTTCAGACACAGATCGATAATACCGCAGTACCGGAAGACAAGACCCAGGTATATGTACCCTTATTTGATGCGACAGAGCAATATTTCACTGAATTATCCAAATCTGCGGGAACCAGGGATTTTACCGCTGTTGCGGATCTGCTGGCGGGTGTGGATGATACCCAGCTGGAGATTGAATCTGCTGTAACACTTTTGAACCGATTGCGGACAGAAATTTATCCAGACGTTGCAAAGGCTCATTATACGAAAGGACATAATTTATACAGCAGTGCAAAATATCAGGAAGGATTGGTAGAGCTGCAGAAGGCTATGACCTTTGACCCTGCTGATGTTGATGCTGTTTATTTTGCCGCGAGGTCTTACCAACGAATTGGGGATAATGTAAATGCAGCCTTGTATTATAATAAAGTAATTACCGATTTTCCTGATTCTTCAAGGGTTCTGGATGCAACGAACTTCCTTGCGGAAGTTCAGGGATAAATAAAAACAATAAATAACATAAGATAAGATAATTAAAAAAAGACATTTCATGCAGAAGTGCGAAAAGCACTTCCATAAAAGGTCTTTTTTTAATAGCCAAAATCAGAAGGAAATATATGGGATCAATTAGGAGGCAGTAGAGCATGCAGGAAAACAAAAAACAAAGTAAGAATACCAATATAACGGGAGAGGAGGGGACTACCTTCGAGATTTACCAGCGATGTCTGATTATCCGGCTGAATGAAGAATTGGATCATCATAATGCAATCCGGATCAGGGAAAAAGCAGACAGGCTAATTGACCGCAACAACATTAAACATATCATCTTTGATTTTTCCGGGGCCAGCTTTATGGACAGCGCGGGCATTGGCGTTGTTATGGGAAGATATCGTAAGGTTATCTTTATCGGGGGAAAAACTGCTGTTGCTAACGTAGGATCTGCCATAGACAGAATATTCAAGCTGTCAGGGCTTTATAAAATAATTGAAAAATATGATACGGTTGAAAATGCATTAAATATGATACAAAAGGTATGACAATATATCTGCTTTAATTCTTGGGAGTTTGTGATAAATTCCGGAATTAACCATACAGAGATATTTGCTCCAAAGGGCAGGAAAAGGAAAGGGGATAAGTAAACATAATGAATGATAAAAACGAAATGACCTTATTATTTGAAAGCAGATCACAGAATGAAAGCTTTGCGAGAACAGTTGTTGCAGCCTTTGCAACGCAATTGGATCCAACCATCGAGGAATTGGCTGATATCAAAACCGCAGTATCGGAGGCAGTAACAAATTCCATTATCCACGGATATTCCGATAGCCTGGGGATTATCCGGATGCACTGCATTATCAGTGGAAACGAGCTTACCGTTGAAATTACCGATGATGGAGTTGGAATTGAGAATATTGAGAAAGCAATGGAACCGCTTTATACGACAAGACCTGAGCTGGAACGCTCCGGAATGGGTTTTTCCTTTATGGAGGCCTTTATGGACGAGCTGGAGGTAGAATCAATAATCGGCAAAGGAACAACAATCAAAATGAGAAAAAAAGTGGGGAAGCCTGATAAGCTTAAAGAGTATGCGCAGGAAGCCTGTAAAAAAGGGATTTAGCTCACCGTTATTACTTGTGACGGTAGAAAGGGAGTGAGGTTTAATGTGGATACGCTTGAATTAATAAAACGGTCTAAGGAAGGCGATAAAGAAGCCAGAGACCGCGTTGTAACGGAAAATGTCGGACTTGTGTGGAGCATCGTCAGAAGATTCGCAAACAGAGGCCATGAGATGGAGGATTTATTCCAGATTGGCAGCATAGGCTTGATAAAGGCTATCGATAAGTTTGATTCTTCCTATGAAGTAAGATTCTCTACCTATGCTGTACCTATGATTACCGGAGAAATAAAGCGGTTTTTAAGGGATGACGGAATGATAAAGGTGAGCAGATCTTTAAAAGAATCTGCAACAAAGATAAGGATGGTCAGGGAAAGGTTCGGTAATGTATACGGCCGTGACCCAACCATTGATGAAATAGAAGATGAATTAGGGATCGCGAAGGATGAAATCGTAATGGCACTGGAAACCGGTGCGGAAGTGGAATCTTTATATAAAACAATTTACCAGGGTGACGGAAGTCCCATTTATTTAATCGATAAATTAGCAGAAACAAAGGATGAAAGCGAAGATTTAGTAGACAAGCTTGCTTTAAAAGAAATCATTGCTTCCTTGGATGAAAAGGAGCAGGAGATCATAAGGCTTAGATACTTTAAAGATAGAACACAGACGGATATTGCGAAAGAACTGGGAATTTCACAGGTGCAGGTATCACGTATGGAAAAACGTATATTGAAGATAATGCGGGAGAAGCTGGGTGCATAAAAAATATAGAAGATATTACCAGTATAGTAAATGTTGTAATTCATATAATATCATCAAGAAAGTGGATATCGTAAAAGGCATCAGATAGAAGTATCTGATGCTTTTTTATCGTTAACAAATAAACAAAAAGGTAAAGGTGCTTTTTAATGTCGGTGAAAAAAAGGGTATTTTTGATTTCTGCTATGATTATTATTGCTGCAATTGTCATAGTCATATGCGTCAGTCTATTAACACAAGGACAGACATCAGATTTTGATGGGACTTTAGTAAAATTAGAATTTCCACGACTTATCTGATGCCGGATAAATCAGATGACTAATTCACGATCTGGGTAAAAACACGATAATGTTATGTAGGATGTGGAGGGTTTCTATGAGTAATCAGAAAAAAGGCTCAGTATCCAATGTAGTTAGTGAGCAGGATACGAAAAAAAGAAATGAAAATTATAACCAATATGTAAAAGAGGTCACCCCAAAGTTCAGCATGGCTAAAAATATGCTTCAGGCGTTTCTCGTCGGAGGGATTATCTGTACAATTGGGCAGTGTTTTATTAATTACTACAAATATCTGGGAGCAGGAGAAGATATGGCAAAATCATATAATACGGTGACCTTGGTATTCCTGGCTGTGCTTTTCACCGGTGTAGGGGTGTATCAAAAGCTGGCGAAATTCGGAGGTGCCGGTACCCTGGTTCCGATCACCGGATTTGCGAATTCCGTTGCTGCCCCTGCAGTGGAATATAAGAAAGAGGGTCAGATATTCGGTATCGGCTGCAAGATATTTACGATTGCGGGTCCAGTTATTTTGTATGGAATCTTTTCATCCTGGGTACTTGGACTAATCTATTATATATTGAAGCTGCTGAAAATAGTATAAAAAATATAGAAATATAGAAGCTAAGGAGTTGTTAGAATGGCCGAGAATGGAGCAAACGGATCAAAAATGGTCGGGAAACAAAGCATTTTCTTCAAGGATCCTCCTTATATTGTGGCTTCAGCCTCAATTGCAGGAAAGAAAGAAGGAGAAGGTCCGATGGGAAGCCTATTTGACCTTGTGCAGATGGATCCGATGTTAGGGAAGAATACCTGGGAGGAAGCTGAGAGTGAATTAATGAAAGAAGCTGCTCAGACTGCACTTCAAAAAGCAGGACTTAAAAATACAGATATCCGGTATCTGATCGGAGGAGACCTTCTTGGGCAGTTGATTGCTACCTCCTTCGGTATAGCTGAGCTGGAGATACCTATTCTGGGCATCTATGGAGCTTGCTCTACCATGGGTGAAGCGATGTCCATTGGAGCTATGCTGGTGGATGGAGGTTACGCTGATAAAGTAATGGCAATAACCTCAAGTCATTTTGCAGGAGCGGAAAAGCAATTTCGTTTCCCCCTCGATTATGGAAACCAAAGACCCTATTCCGCTAGCTGGACAGTTACAGGAAGCGGAGCAGTTATCATTTCCAAACAGAAAAATCAGAACTCTTCCGAGCCCGGTGTTATCATTAAGGGAATTACAACAGGTAAAATTGTTGATTATGGTCTGAAGGATTCGATGAATATGGGAGCTGCAATGGCTCCGGCAGCTTATGATACGATAAAGCAGAATTTTCAAGATCTGGGCGTGGATCCTAACTATTATGATAAAATAATAACCGGTGATCTGGGTTATGTGGGAAAGAATATTCTGATCGATCTTTTAAAGGAAAACAATTATGATATCAGTAATATTCATATGGATTGCGGCATTGAGATTTTTAACGAGGATGATCAGGATACCCATTCAGGAGGAAGCGGCTGCGGCTGCTCTGCCATCACTTTTGCGAGTTATATTCTAAAGCAATTGAAGGAAAGAAGCTGGAAGAGAGTATTGTTCCTTCCGACAGGCGCATTATTATCCCAGGTAAGTTTCAACGAAGGGAAGACTGTTCCGGGCATCGCCCATGCTGTAATTGTAGAAGCAGAGTAGTAAGAAAACTAGGCAACAATAAGACATCAGTAAGACATCGAGATACATTGTCTTACAGGAATAAGAATGGTAGCTTTCTATGAAAGGAGAGATTTGGTTATGGAGTATGTAAAGGCTTTCCTGGTAGGCGGAGCAATCTGTGCTGTAGTTCAGATATTGTTAGATAAAACCAAGTTGTTACCGGGTAGAGTGATGGTGATTCTGGTTTGCACGGGAGCGCTGCTCGGGGCACTAGGAATATATGAGCCCTTTGCGAAATGGGCTGGCGCAGGAGCAGGAGTACCACTGACCGGCTTTGGCAATATTCTTTTTAAAGGAGTAAAGGAAGCGGTAGACAAGGATGGGTTCATTGGTATTTTTAAGGGAGGTTTTACTTCTTCGGCAGTCGGCATATCAGCTGCATTGATCTTCAGCTACATTGCCTCATGGTTCTTTAATTCTAAGATGAAATCGTAAATAAGATGAATTGGTAAACCAATATATTTTCATGAAAAAATCCGTTTCAGTAAGAATTATATCTTACTAAAACGGATTTTATATTTACGCATTGCTTATGGTTTATGGTACTACATCATCGAATACATTTGTATTCGGAATATCACTATTATCCGTGCTATTACCTGTACTATTACCCGTGCTATTATCCGTACTATTGCCTGTTGTCGGCTGATCCTGAGTTGTTGCCGGTGTATTGCCTGACTTGTGTATCTTGCAATAGGTCTTTGGAAGAACATAAGGTGAATCATCGGTTACACCGGTTTCATCCTTAACGAGGAATATGCCTGTTTTTACTTTATTGGCAGGACAATTATCTGTTGCTAAGGCTTTACTTTCCGTACAAACGTTGGCTACAACATGAACGTCACATTTCTCCGTAGGCTCCGTACCTTTTGCAAAATATTCAATCCTTGTGGTATCACCCTCAGGAGATTTGTCACATACACCATCGATTGCCAGCTTACCGGACTTGGTACATATTTTCGCTTCAACAATCGAATCAGGCATTGTGAAATCCTTTGTCTGCAGGCCCAGCTGAATATGAATTTGTTCCATAATCGTCTTCCAGATCTTCCTGGGATAAGTTTTATCTACCTGAGTACGGTTATTATCAAAACCGGACCAGATTGTGGCTGTATAATAAGGGGAAAATCCTGAAAACCACAAGTCATAATAATTTGATGTGGAACCGGTCTTTCCTGCTACCGGCATATCAATAGCAGTAAGCTTAAGATTTTTACCGGTACCTTTATTAACAACATCCTCCATGGCACTTGTTAATAACCATGCGGTTGATTCCTTCATAACCTGCTCTTTTTTCGGCTTGTTCTCTAACAGAACTTTGCCGTTACGATCTAAAATCTTGGTATAGAAGACGGGTTGCGTATAAACACCGCCATCTGCTATAGCAGCATAGGCAGCTGTCAATTCGAGGTTACTTACACCATCGGTCAATCCGCCCAGTGCCATCGGGTAATTAATATCGGATACAACACGACCATCGGGTTCTTTTCTGGAATCTACGATGGAAGTGAAGCCAAGCTTTTGCAGGTAGTCATAACCTAATTGAGGAGTTACATCAACAAAGGTCTTTACAGTAACGATATTCATGGAGTTGAAGATACCTTCACGTAAGGTGGTGAGACCTTTATATTCCTTATTGGTCGTCCAGTTGGTTACCTCTTCCTTGGTGCCGGGATAGTAATAAGGGCCGGAGTCATCCTTAACACTTGCCAGTGTGAATTTACCTGTATCAAGTGCCGGTAAATAGGTGGACAGTATCTTGAAGGTGGAACCTGGCTGACGCTGTGTATTTGTCGCTCTGTTTAAGGTTCGGTTACCTTCCTTTTCACCTCTTCCACCGATAATTGCCTGAACCTCTCCGGTGTATTGGTTCATTACTACGAAGGAGGATTGAGGTTGAATTGTAAAAGTAGCCTTTTCACCCAGGAGAATGTCACCATCCTCCATCATTGCCTCACGGAAAGCATCAATCTTTTTCTGCATATCTGCTTTATCGAGGAAGAGTGCGGAGAATTTGCTTCCTTTATCATCAACGTATAGATTATCGGGATCATTGTAATCTTTATAATAATCAAGTAAATCATTGGTATGATAATGAATGGTTGTACCATCTTTTTTCTGTATCGACAGTGCATAAGTCAGTTCCCAATAGGAGGTTCCCATGGTGGGGAAATACGACTCGTCGGAATATACGTCGTCACATATTTTCTGGATAACCGGATCCTGTGTGGTATAAATATCAAGACCGCCGCTGTAGATCAGGCTGGAAGCCTGTGTCTCGGTATAACCAAGCTTTGTCTGAAGATCATTCATTACCTGCTCGATCAGCTCATCAACAAAATAACTGTAATAGGAGGTGGTATCCTTCTGATCATTTACCGATTGAATTCTCGTATAAACATCATCATTGATTGCTGTATCATATTCTTCCTGAGTGCAGTGCTTCTGCTCCAGCATTTTCTTAAGAATGTCATCCTTACGGACTTTGTTTCTATCAGGATAGTTTATCGGGTTATTATAAACCGGTAGCTGCGCGATTGCTGCAATGGTAGCTGCTTCGGATAAGGTCAGGTCCTTTGCATCCTTATTAAAATAACGCTGGGCTGCTGTCTGTATTCCATAGGTACCGGAACCCAGGTTAATGGTGTTAAGGTAATACTCTAAGATCGTATTTTTATCAAGAATATTCTCCAACTGAATTGCCAGATACTGCTCCTGGATTTTACGTTCCACACGCTGTAAAAAGGTAGCTTCACGACCACCGTTAAATACCTGGTTTTTCAAAAGCTGCTGAGTGATAGTACTGCCGCCCTGGCTGAAGTTTCCGGAGGCAAGCCCGGTAACACCAGCTCTTAAGATACCTCGGATATCGATACCCTTGTGTTCATAAAAACGCTCATCTTCAATACTGATAAAAGTATACTTGATATAATCAGGCAGATCTTTCAGATATACATATTCACGGTTCGAATTGGCGCCGACGAGATATTCAATTTCATTGCCATCTTTATCATAAACGGTTGTGGTATATCCCTGAGGTACTACGTCGATCTGGGAAATATCAGGAGCGCTGTCAATCAAACCTTTTACAAAGCCATATCCGGCAAAAGATCCAATGATGGCAAGTGCAACAATGCATACGATGCACAGTCGAAAGAGTGTGATACGTGTTTTTGATACAATACGTCTGGATGTTGATTTTATATATCGTTGTTTATGTTCTATTCCTTTTTTGCTGTAATCCATATTAACCTCCAATCACGATAGGACATTTGATAAGCAAAGGGTATATGTAAGTGGCGTTAGATGATCTTTAGTAAAGGGTATCTATATAAGGTAAGACTGGATTATTGGGGAATAAATGGTATCATAATGCGATACGATGGGGCTTACCTTATTTCTTTTGTTATAGCCATACCGCCCGTAAAGCTTACATGTTTACGAATCGGTCTGCCCGGATAGTCTTTTGCCAAGCATAATACTTACAGGTAATTGTTCTAATAAAAATATACGCTGATGGATACACCGAGAGTAAACAATTTGTTTTCTCTCGGTGTACTCATCACTTTTTTTGCTCATCCCGTACATTATAACAAATTTTGTTGGTGAAATAAAGTAAAATTATAAGACTTAATATCTAGGCAACAAGTACGTAATAAATTTCTCGAATTTATTTGTTAAAAGTCGGTCGGATACATTCTTTTGTGGGTCGGATTTTTAAAGATACCAAATATATAAGTGAATATTTAAATACATGATTACCAAAATTTTAATCTTTTTAGAGGGGAAAATCTACTTCTGGTATTGATAAGTATTTACATAATATGGTAATATAAAACAGAAAAAGGAATATTTATTAAATTACTGTGAAAAATTTACTACTTAAGTACACAAAAACGAATGAAAAGTAGAACGGAAACAAGAATAAATACATGAAACGCGAAATTATGTCGAAATATAACGAACTCGATAAAATGGTGCGTTAAAAAAGACTTTGCAAATGTTATTATCAGTGTATAATTGAAATTGTCAGTTATTTTCTGTTATATAAATATGGGGGTAAACACATGAATAAGTTACAGCTACTATTTAGTAACGAGGTATTACTTGAGGATGCAAGGGTGATGAAGTTAGACTACAGTCTGACTGAAAAAGCTTCAGAAGAAGAAAAAACCCCGTATTACGGGGTAAAAATCACAAAGTATCTGGAGAATCTAATTGAGTCGGATGAAGTTACCGGCATATCAGAATCTAAGGATGCTGTGGTATCCATCATCAAAAAGTTATGCCAATTTGAGGTTACGCCTATCTCCATGGTCGAAATTGTGGATGATATGGTGACAATGGGGATCTAATCCTCAAAACAGGATTACTTCATCATCAAGGATAGTGAAGTATACCTGACCTGAATTTTCCAGGATAGCTGAACCATTCGTGAGTTCAGCTATTTTTTTATTTATAAAATCCAGTCTGCTGGGAGGAACCAGCAGGATGAGCTCGACGAGGTCGGTATACACGGAAGATAATAATGTAATGTGCTCCTGAGCAATCTGATACTGTATTTTACCGACAGCGTTATAATCAGTCGTAATTTTTAACTGAATTCCAAGTTCCTTTGTTATGATTTTGCTCTGATTCAAGCCCTCAAGGGTCGCGGACTGATATGCTTTCACCAGACCGCCGGTTCCAAGCAGGGTCCCGCCAAAATAACGGGTTACCACTACAACAAGGTTTGTAAGCTCCTGTGCAAGCAATATATCAAGCATTGGCCTACCTGCGGTCTTACTTGGTTCGCCGTCGTCGGAGCAGCGCATCAGCGGATTGTCTGTGCCAATAACATAAGCAGAACAGTTGTGGGTTGCATCCCAGTATTTTTTCTTTAAACCGTCGATGAATTCAATTGCCTCATTCTCTGTTTCAACTGGATGGACGGTAGCTATGAATCTGGATTTCTTCATGATAAATTCTCCAATACCGCCTTCATAAACAGTTTTAAAAGCTTCTTTCATAAGAGGAAGGGCTCCCTTCATAATTCTTGCGAATATATTAAACTATCAATGCCACAGTTGCTATTGTGTGGCTTAATATGGTATCATTGCTTTATATGAGAAGATAATTAAATTACCGGAGGTTACTATGAAATTAAAATATATATCCTGGCTGCCCGCAGCTATCATCATGGTTTTGATCTTTCTTTTTTCCTCAAAACCGGCTGTTAGTTCAAATGCAACCAGTTTACCAATAGCAAACAGTGTATTGACTGCTTATGAGTCTGTTACAAATACCCATTATGAAGCTGCAAAACGAGATGCTATCCTGGAGAATATTAATTATGCAGTTCGTAAAGGGGCTCATTTCAGTGAATATGCCCTGTTAGCCTGCGCACTGGCGTTTCACCTGCTTGTTGCCGGGGCAAATAGAAAATGGCTTATTCTGTGTCCAATCATTATCTGTGCCTTATATGCGACGACGGATGAATACCATCAGACCTTCGTTCCGGGACGGAGCGGGCGAATCACAGATGCTATGATTGATACCACAGGCGCAGCCACCGGAGCAGTATTGTTTTTCTTCCTGGTTGCGATGCATATCCTTAATAATAGAAAGAAAGCAAGTATTACAACGTTGCCGTAAAACGATTTAATTCCTTGTTGTAGGCATAATCAATTGAGGAAAGGGCTTTTTCTAGATGAAGTTCATCAATATCTAAGCTTTTGCAAAGATCGCCCAAGGTTTTGTAATCGTCACGTAATTTTGTATTAATATAGCTTAACAGCATATGTGGATTGTTTGGTGTTTTCATTAGCAGCTCCTTTTATTTCTTAATACGTTATACTTAATTTATTATGCACATTCCTGCAGATTTTTCAATACATTCAATAAAATATGAGTTACAGATGGCGAATTCGAAGGTCATCAAGGGGGTTATTGATCATGGATTTATTCGACTATATGAGAGACAATACAATGAAGAAGGAAGCACCCTTGGCTTCCCGGCTTCGTCCTTCAACCCTGGAAGAAATCGTAGGACAGAGCCATATTATTGGAAAGGACAAATTACTTTACCGGGCAATTAAAGCAGATAAATTGAGCTCCATCATCTTTTACGGACCACCGGGTACCGGCAAAACAACGATTGCCAAGGTGATTGCCAATACGACAAGTTCGATTTTTACACAGATCAATGCAACCTCATCCGGTAAAAAGGATATGGAGGCTGTAGTTGACGAAGCAAAGGACAACCTCGGAAGGTATGGAAAGCGAACCATTCTTTTTATCGATGAGATCCATCGCTTTAACAAAGGGCAGCAGGATTATCTGCTTCCATTTGTGGAGGACGGGACCGTAATCCTGATCGGCGCGACAACCGAAAATCCTTATTTTGAGGTGAATTCGGCGTTATTGTCACGGTCGATCATCTTTGAATTAAAGCCTCTGGATAAGGAAGATATAAAGATCCTGTTAAGCAGAGCGGTTAAGGATCGCGATAAAGGTCTCGGTGTATATAACGCAGTCATCGAGGAAGATGCTCTGGAATTTCTTGCGGATATTTCGAATGGAGATGCAAGAGCTGCTTTGAATGCAATTGAAATAGGAGTCCTGACAACGGGGCGATCCGAGGATGGCCTAATCCATATAAATCTACCGGTTGCATCGGAATGTATTCAGAGGCGCGTGCTTAAGTATGACAAAGAAGGGGACAATCATTACGATACCATATCGGCATTTATCAAAAGCATGAGAGGCTCAGACCCGGATGCGGCTGTTTATTATCTTGCCAGAATGCTGTATGCAGGAGAAGAAGTAGCTTTTATTGCAAGAAGGATTATGATCTGCGCAGCTGAGGACGTATCCAACGCAGATCCGAACGCCCTTGTGGTAGCAACCTCTGCCGCATTGGCTGTTGAACGCCTTGGTATGCCGGAAGCAAGAATCGTATTATCCCAGGCTGCAATCTATGTTGCCTGTGCTCCCAAGAGCAATTCCTCAATCTGTGCCATAGATACCGCCTCCAGTGTCGTTGAAAACGAGAAAACAGCAACCATTCCTGCATATCTGATGGATGCCCATTATAAAGGTGCTGCCAAATTAGGCCATGGGCTTGGTTACCAATATGCCCATAATTTTAAGAATCATTATGTGAAGCAGCAATACCTGCCCGATGAGATCAAAGATCGTATATTCTATGTCCCTTCCGATAATGGCTATGAGAAGCAGATACAGGAGTATTTTAAGAAAATAAAAGGAGAATAGTCTTAGCTATTCCCCGGTAAATCATATATTTATCTAATTGGCAGTAAATTACTTCTTATCAAGGTCAGAAGGAGCCGTGTCCTCCGGATTCGTCGGATTGTCACCCCGATGCACCCATTTATAGACGGTGATAAACCACCAGAGCATAATCGGAATTACTATGGTGCTGAAAATGCTTGCTAAGAATAAGCCACTCGAATATTTGGAAGCAAAAAAAGCGGATATAAATGAAATCAGATACATGGAAGATATTAAAACAATGCCGATGATTGCAGCGATTCGCTTTACTTTATTCATGATAAAAATCCTTTCTTTGGATGAATATATTCATTTCTTTCTTTCATTATATTAAAATATTTTCGAAAAATCAAGGAACAAGGGAAGTATTATCATACTCATATTACAGCATACTAGAATTTGAAGACTGCTGACAAACAGGTTTGCTACAGAAAACGGATGAAAGTAATATTTTACGGATGATACGAGGTATCCTTAATGAAGCTATTAGAGTACTGCACTAAAATAACGAAATATGAACCCAATATCCTGAAAAACGATGAGAAAATCGGCCGACGTATTATGTGCCCAGAATATTCCATTGATCATGTTGAGGTAAAGACCTTCCCCCTTTCGGATAAGGATGATATTTTTATCCTTTGTTGGAAGCTGGAGGCGGAGGGAAAGCTTTATGCAACCATAAAGCCGTCTAAAGCTTCCTTTGCTTATTACAGCACCTTTGGACCCGGTGTAAAAACGCAATTCCATACTCATGATTATATTGAATTGGCTTATGTGGTTGACGGAGAATTCCAGCAGCGGATCATGGGACAGGATATCAAATTCAAAAAGGGTGAAATCTGCCTGATTGACAAGAACTGTCTTCATCAGGATTATCTGTTCTTTCACAAAAGCACGATCCTGTTTATCGGACTGGCAAATGAAATCTTTGATGAAGTTATGGTAGATAAAATAGAAGAGGAGGGTATCCTTAATTTTCTTCGGATGGCATTGATGAAGCAGAAGGATATCCAGCAATACGTTCATTTTAAACCGAAAAATCAGGAGGATAGTCAGATTGAAGAATTGCTTCTTAGCCTGCTTGCCGAATTGGAATGCAATGATGCTGCGTCTAAATATGTCTGCAAGGGACTTGTGATTCGGATCCTGCATCACATCAGCACGAAATATGAATTCTTCCTTTCCAATGAGCAGCGTAAGAAGATGAATTGGATCATCTTTGAGGAAATAACCAATTACATCAGGGAACAATATAAGAATATTACGATAAAGGAGCTGGTGCAGCGCTTCCACTTCAATGAGGATTATTACAACCGTCTGTTGAAGGAGAAAACCGGGATGACCTATTCGGAATATGTACAGAATATCCGGCTGGCCCAAGCAGAAAAGCTGTTAAAGACCACCTCCTTGACCGTAGATGAGGTCGCAAATCAGGTTGGGTATCATAATAAAGGTTACTTTTATAAAATCTTTGTGGAGCGTTATGGGACAACTCCTTACAAGTACCGGAAACAGGCTTTATAGCACCTAGGTAGGAATAGGTAACTTTTTATAAAAATCAGTAGGATAGCGCAATTGTAAGGGTTTTGCCACAGTTATACAATGTAACAAAAGGAGGTAATAATCATGTTAAAGAATAAAGAGTACAAATTTTGGTTCGCAACTGGTTCCCAGGCTTTATATGGAGAGGCAACCTTATTAGAAGTTGCAGAACATTCAAGAATTATGGTAGAAGGCTTAAATAAGTCAGGACTTTTACCTTTCGAGGTAGTATTAAAGCCTACTTTAATCGACAACGTATCTATCCGTAAAATATTCAATGATGCAAATGCAGATGAGAACTGCGCAGGTGTTATCACTTGGATGCACACCTTCTCCCCGGCAAAATCCTGGATCTTAGGTTTACAGGAATTCAGAAAGCCGCTGCTTCATCTTCATACACAGTTTAATGAGGAAATTCCTTACAGCACCATTGACATGGATTTCATGAACACCAACCAGTCCGCTCATGGTGACCGCGAATACGGACATATCGTAAGCCGTATGGGCATCGAAAGAAAAGTAGTTGTTGGCTACTGGAATGACATGGATGTTCAGAAGAGAATTGCTGATTGGATGAGAACTGCAATCGGTATTATCGAGAGCAGCCACATCCGTATCCTTCGTGTAGGCGATAACATGAGAAATGTTGCCGTAACCGAAGGTGATAAGGTTGAGGCTCAGATCAAATTTGGTTGGGAAATCGATGCATATAATATTACAGACATCGCTGAGTACGTAAAAGCTGTTCCTCAGAATGAAATTAATGCTTTGGTTGAGGAATATTACAGCAAATATGATATTTTGTTAGAAGGCAGAGATCCTGCTGAATTTAAGAAGCATGTTGCTGTACAGGCTGGTATTGAGATCGGTTTTGAGAGATTCTTAGAAGAAAAGAACTATCATGCAATTGTTACTAATTTCGAAGTGCTTGCAGGCTTACAGCAGCTTCCGGGTCTTGCAATCCAGAGATTAATGGAAAAAGGCTATGGCTTCGGTGCGGAAGGTGACTGGAAGACAGCAGCTATGGTTCGTTTGATGAAGATCATGGTACAGGGCATCAAGAATGCAAAGGGTACTTCCTTTATGGAAGATTACACCTACAATCTCGTTAAGGGTAAGGAAGGAATTCTGCAGGCACATATGCTCGAGGTATGTCCTACCATAGCTGATGGCTCTGTTGGTATTAAGGTAGCTCCGTTATCCATGGGTAACAGGGAAGATCCGGCTCGTCTGGTATTTACCTCCAAGCCTGGTAAAGCTGTTGCTACTTCTCTCGTTGATATGGGCAACCGTTTCCGTCTGCTCATTAACGAAGTGGAATGTCTCCCTCAGGATATTCCGATGCCTAAGCTTCCGGTAGCATCTGCATTCTGGCGTCCGGAACCGAACCTGGCAACCGGTGCTGAAGCTTGGATCTTGGCAGGAGGCGCTCACCATACTGCATTCTCCTATGATTTAACAGCAGAGCAGATGGGTGACTGGGCAGACTTCATGGGTATTGAAGCTGTATATATTGATAAGGATACTACCATCAGAAACTTTAAGAATGAACTTAGATGGAATTCTATTTCTTACAAATAGTTTCATGGAAGGACTTAACGTAGGTTTTAATCTAGTGACCTGCTAAATAAATGTAATATCGTATTTTATAAAATATCAGAATGATTTTCGATGCAAATTCATTCTGATATTTTCTTTTTCAATTTTATGTTATAATTAGACAAATATCATGGAAACTGAGGGTGACTTACAATGCATTTGGGGAGCAGCGCAGGGAATATATTGACGGGGGTTAAGGGGAAAGTGTTTTGCGTCTTGTTTATGGCAGCAGTATTTCTGATGGCAGACCATTCATCTACTGCTTACGCTTTTGAAGGAGGCTTTGGCAGCGCTGATGACCTACTCCAGACTGAGGTAGGAAGTACAATAAGAAACAATATCATCGCTTTTGAAAATGATAAAGTAATAGCTGGAGTACCGTTAAAAGTAAAAGGAGCTCCAGACGGATCCACCTATCAATGGACAATTACAGGTGCTGACAACGCTGTAAATTCCTTTACTACCACAGTTAATTCCTACACTCCGACAGAAGCTGATCTGGAGAAGCTGATCACAGTTACAGTGGATGGTCTGGAGGGTTCGGAAGCAGTCATTTACTACAGCACGCTACCGGTCATCTATATCAATAATACAGCCGGATATTATGGCGTTGGTGATGGTTATTCCGGTGCGACCATGAGTATGCAGGGTAATGCAGAGTTCGACAGCAAGGACCTAATGTTTAGCGGTGATATTGATATCAGGCTGCGCGGAAATTCAACCAAGATCAGAGAGAAAAAACCATTTAACATAAAATTGGACAAGAAGGCAGATTTGCTTGGAATGGGAGAGAATAAGCACTGGGGACTGCTAGCTAATGATATCGACCACACGCTGATGCGTAATAAGCTTCTGTATGACTTTTCAGGTGCAATCGGTATGGATGTATATTCAAAATCTGAAAATGTGGTGCTGATTTTTAATAATCAATATTACGGGGTCTATCAGCTATGCGAACTGGTTAATATAGGCTCGGAACGG
>Ga0207834_1000374_pt1 | contig 16250 bp, 10 predicted proteins | sample LuqExpMetagenom5_FD_187763 | JGI IMG/M metagenome (GOLD analysis project Ga0207834, IMG submission 187763) | Tropical forest soil microbial communities from Luquillo Experimental Forest, Puerto Rico - Sample 5 (SPAdes) | ecosystem: Environmental > Terrestrial > Soil > Tropical forest ...
ATTTTTCTTGGCATCGCGGGCCTACTCTCAAATCCCGGAGGCTGGTTGCCAGCCTGCATCCCTATCATAATCCAGATGCTGGCTTTCCGGATGGGGTGGTCTCCTGCCCGGATGGGGGATGGTGGTAGCATGTAGGTGTAAGTTACATCTATTTTTACCGCGCAACGAAAGGACTTCCCATGAAAATTGCCGTTCCGATGAAGGGCGAGAGCCTGGATCTGCACTTTGGCCACTGCGAGAAATTTGCCCTGATCGATGTTGATGTGGACAGCCGTACGCTGCGTGGTGTGCAGCAGGTGCCAGCTCCGGCCCATGAACATGGGCTCTTGCCCAAGTGGCTGCAAGAGCAGGGTGTGGAGGTTGTGATTGCCGGGGGCATGGGCGGTCACGCTCGCGTGCTTCTGGAGAGCTTGGGCGTTACGGTGGTGACCGGCGCTCCGTCCGAGACTCCGGAAACGCTGGTCCGTGGCTATCTGGCGGGAACATTGATCTCGGTGGAGCGGGCCTGTACTCACACCTGTTCGCACTGAAGCGTCTTGCGGGCGCGGGAATGCGCTATGCCGGAGGGATCTAATGCGAGCAATCTGGCTGGGGTGTGCCCCGCACCTCTAGTAGGCGCGGTAGGCTTCGATGGTGGCGGTCAACGGCGTGCCCTTTACCTGCGAGATTTTCAGCAGGACCTCGAAGGGGGGGAAAGTGGTACGGCCCATGGTTTTAAGAAAGGCCGAGAGCTGCTGTTCGGAGAGCAGGAAATCGCCGGCCGCTTCGGTTGCTTCGGAGTTGGTGCCTTCCAGCAGCAGTACATTTCTGCCGTCCGACTGGTTCGGCATGAATGCGATCACGCAATACCCCACCACATAGGTGGCAAGCCACTCCTTGGGTTCATTGCCTTGCGGCTTGTTATTGGTTACATGGCTCACGCCCACATCGATGAACTTCATGCCTTCCGAGAAGTTGAGCTTTTCGTCAAACACGCCCTCCCAGGGGTTGGAAATTTTTCCGCCAATCAGAATGACGTTGTTTTGTCGTAAGAGGGAAGGGATGTACTGACGGGCGCCATAAAGATGAACCTGTCGGTTGAGCGGCGCCTGGGAAAGAATGCGCTGCGCCAGCTTGAATTCGCTGGTTGAGCCCAGACCTTTGGATGCGACCAGGTGCAGGGCCGTGTGGTCGGAGGTATCGGAGGCCGGGGGCAGGTAGGAACGGTTCAGGTAATCGTTAAAGGTGGTGTACTTCTTGGTGAGCTGTTCGATCAGCAGCAGCGCATCGTCCCCAATCACCAGATCGGTGTCGTGCGGGGAATTGAAGAAGGAGGCCCAGAGAGCCGCCACGGCCGGTGTGGCCTGCCAGGGGGCAAGCTCTTTGCGCAGATCACTGAGTTGCTGGTGCTGACGATAGGCAAGTACTCCCAGAACAAGGGAGGCGGCGACGGACAGAAAGGCGATACCGCCCAGAATCTTGGTAGCCAGCCTGGAGCTGGTCGTCGCAGGCTGCACTGTGCTGGTTGGAACGTACGCTGGCACCGGCTCTGTTTCGACAGGGCGGGGGAGCGCGGACTCGGTGGGCGGAGGGAGCTCGGTTGGCTTAAGGGCTGGATCGAGCGGTTTGGTACGCGGAGCGAAGATCGGTTTATAGCTGCCCAACGCGATGGTCAACGTCATCAGTTCGTCGCGGCCATCTTCCGCAAAGTAGGTTTCCAGCTTTTTGCGCAGGTGGGCCATCTGCACGCGAACAATATTGTCATCCAGGGGATTGAAGTCGCTACGGCGTCCCAGGACCTTGTGCGCAATCTCGGCTTCGCGGATGGGGTTATCGGGCACCAGGACATTCTGGCGGACGATATAGAGCAAAATGTCGCGCAACTGATTGGCGCGCGAGAGACATGGACTGGAGGCGATGCGGCCGGCCATGCGCCAGCGAGGATCGGCCAACAGCGTTTCGCTCTCCGGCAGATCGGCAGGGGATGTACGAGTTTTGGCAGTCATGCGCCTTCCTCGGCAGTATTGATAACGATCCCGGTATCCCAGTTCTGCATTAATTGGCATCATTAGGATACTTCTATCTGCCTGTATAGTACAGAAAAATAAATGCTTCCATGTAAACGATTGCTAATGGTGCTACGGTAGCGTTAATTGACTCCTCAACTACCTTCGCATTGGGAAGAGTTGGAGCTGATTGAAGTGCTTTCGTTTGAACCTTGGCTCGAGCGAAAGCCTTCGGTTGAATAAAAAAAGTGATCGTTCTCAAGAACGATTGTCGCTCGAACAGGATTGGGCGGCAGGCTCGCATGAGGGTTTGGAACCAGTCCAGGCGAGTTCTCGTAGCAACCCGCATCGGCCCGCAAGACCGCGGTTGACTCCGTGGCGATCAGACGGAAAGAGCGGGTTTTTTCAGGCGGCGTCACTCCAGGGTGAGCGCCGAACAAGATGGAGGCAACACATGAACAATCGACACAGTGCATCACACCGGCTGGTCCGGCGGATGCTCGTGGTGCTGATGGGCATCGGTCTGCTGTTTGCTGGCGCAAAGAGCAACGCGCAAGGTACGACCGGAACCATTACCGGTACGGTAGCCGATCCCAGTGGATCGGTGATCTCCGGAGCCACAGTAACCATTCGCCAGGTTGACACCAATGCGGTGAGGACGCTGACCAGCTCCGAAGCCGGAACCTACAAGGCCACCCTCCTGCCTCCGGGCAACTATAGTGTGAAGGCGGAGCGGGCTGGCTTCAAATCCTTTACGCAGAGTGGATTGGTTCTGACCATCAACCAGACGTTGATGGTGGACGTGAAACTGGAAGTGGGCGCCACCACCGAGAGTGTGGAAGTGACCACGGCACCGCCAGTGATCCAGACCGAAGAAAGCTCGATTGGCCAGTTGATTGACGCACAGGCCATCCAGAACACTCCTCTGAACGGCCGACTGAGCGTCATGGGCCTGATTGCCCTGGCTCCTGGTATGCAGGGTGTGGGCGCGCAGGACCAGATGGCGACCCGCGGCCTGACCGTTGCCGCCGGCACCGGCAGCCGTAACTCCTACGGCGGCCTGGGCATCATCTTTGACGGTGTCATTAATAAGGAAATCACGCTGCAGCGTGGTGAGCCTGAGATTCCCTCGCTGGATGCTCTGTCGCAGTTCAAGGTGATTTCAACCGGTGCTGCAGCCGAATTCAATGAGCCCACCCAGATCATTGTGGTATCGGCCAGCGGCACCAACAAATTTCATGGTTCGCTGTTTGAGTACAACCGCTCCAAGGGCACCTCTGCCAAGAGCTACTTCAACGGCAGCAAGGCTCGCCCAGAGTACGAGCGCAATGAGTTCGGTGGCAGCTTCTCAGGCCCCATCAATATTCCACACGTCTACAAAGGCACGGACCGCAGCTTCTTCTTCTTTGCCTATGAAGGCTTCCGCCTGACCCAGTCGACGGCGACCTCCACCATCCAGCCGACGACCAAGATGCGCGGTGGCGATTTCACCGAATTCACCTCGCTCTCTTTGAAGGATCCGTCCACCGGTGCGGCCTTCACAACCGCCAACGTGATTCCTACGGCCCGGTTGAACGCGGTTTCTACGGCCCTGATGAATAAACTGATGCCGCTGCCCACCACGAGCGGCACGGGTACCAACACGTATGAGCTGGTTCCTTACACCAGCAACGTGGACCGCATCTCGCTGCGGTTGGATCACAAGATCAACGACAACAACAATATTCGCTTTACTTGGCTGCGCGCTTTCTACGGCCCGAACTCAACCGTGGGCTCCGACAGCTTGCAGGGCGGAAACTCCGGCGATGGCGAACACAATTCGCATTTCACCCTTGGCTTTACGCACACTTTCTCTCCAACCCTGATGCTGGATGTCAACACCGACTTCTTCCATCTGCCCATCTATCGCACACCACAGAATGTTGGCACCAACTGGGAGTCGATCATTCCCGGCCTGAGCTCGCAGTTGATCGAGGGTGCTCCGCAGATTTCGATCACCAACATTCAGTCGATTGCCGAGCAGGGGTCAAAGGATCTGGAGCAGGCTTATCAGTTGAACGCTTCGATCACCAAGGTCATGGCGCGCCACACCATCAAGATCGGTGGCGGCTATGTGTATGACAACCACTGGAATGTTGCAGCTCTGTCTCCGCAGCGTGGTTCGTTCACCTTCACCAACAAGTACTCGGGTAGCGCCTTTGCTGACTTCCTGCTAGGCCTGCCCACCACGACCGGTCAGTCCACTCCGGCCAGCATGGTGGTTCGCCACATCTCCAGCCAGTATGCCGGTTACATTCAGGACGACTGGAAGCCGTTCCCCAAGCTGACCATTAACGCCGGTATCCGCTATGACCTGCAGTGGTTCAAGCCGGGTCCGTATAACACCAACACGCTGTTTGTTCCCTCGGTGGGTAAGGTTGTCTACTTCGGCAATAGCTTGCCTTCCAACGTGAACAGCGCGGCGCTGGCCCTGCTGCAGACCAATAATCTGATTACGACCTCCTCGACCGTGGGCCTGCCGAACGATCCGTATGCCTACCTTGGCCGTACAACGAAGAACTTTGCTCCGCGCCTGGGCTTTGCCTATCAGTTGGATCAGAACACGGTTCTGCGTGGCGCCTTCGGTCTGTACTTCAACCTGCTGCCTGCTTCGTATGTGGGCAACATGATGGGCAACCTGCCCTTCGCAGCATCGTCCACTTACACCAACTCTTCCACCTATTCATCGGCCTTTACCATGAGCGCGCCGTTCACCGGCAGCTCGTCGATCCCGTCTCAGCTCTCGGTTAACGCCGAGCACCCGCTGGTGACGCCTTACACCGAAGAGTACAACGTGGCCCTCGAACGCCAGTTGCCCAAGGGTATCAGCGTGCGCATTGGCTACGTTGGTCAGCACAACCTGAAGCAGAATAACTACGGTGGTTCGGGCAACTACGCCCGCGACCTGAACTATCCCACCACAGTCGATATCACCAAATCCATTGCGGCGCAGCGCACCTATTCGGCGCTGAGCACGATCTCCTACAACGACGATCCGATCTTCCATTCCACGATGAATTCGCTGCAGGCTGGCCTTCACAAGCAGTACAACAAGAACGTCTCCTTCGGCGTCGAGTACCAGTGGACCCGCGTGCTGGGTACGGAGAATCTCCAGGATCCCTCGGGCAAGAGTCCGCGTGATAGCTACGGTCCTCTGGGGGGAATCACCCCGCAGGTTCTGCAGTTGAACTATACCTATGCCATTCCTTTTGGCAAGGGCGGAATCCTGTTTGCTAACTCCGGCGAGATGGTGAACAAGGTCGTCAAGGGGTGGGAGCTGTCGGGAGTGGTCAATGCCCAGAGCGGCCAGCCGTTCTCGGTTACCTGGTCTGCCACCAACACGGGAACCTATCCTGGTTCGATTAGTAGCCGCGCCAATGTGAAGCCTGGCGTTGCTCTGTATCCGGACAAGAAGACCCGTACACAGTGGTTCAACCCCGCCGCTTTTGAGGCGGCAAGCGGAACCTCTGGCATTGCAGGCAGCGCGTATGGCAACAGCGGTTACAACATGCTGCGTGGACCGAAGTTCTTTAACACTGACCTTAACCTGAAGAAGAACACGACCTTCGCGGAGCGTTACACGGTTCAACTGCGCGCCGATGTGTTCAACATCCTTAACCATCCGAACTTTGCCACGCCGAATGCTGCAATCAGCAACACTGCGACGGTTGGCACCGTTACGGGCATCGCGACAACGCCTGGCTATCAGGCGCGCACCATGGAGTTCGCGGTGAAGTTCAACTTCTAACCCTCGATGACCGGCGTCGCGATTGCCTCGCGCAGACGCGACGCCGGCTCCTTCCCCACTCAGATGCAGCGTGCAGAGGCAAGCAAGAAGACTCTGCTGGCCACTGCGTTCGATGCAGCCAGGAACAGACCGGCACAAGTTGAATACATATTGACCGGTCCAACAGTTGAAATCGATTACTGAGGAATGACATGACAAATTGGTGCAAGGGGAAGTTGGGCCTGTTGCTTTGCGTTGTGGTATTTGCCTTGGCAAGCTTGCAGTGCGCAGCGGCAGCGCGCCATCCGAATGTGGCATCGCTCGACAAGAACAGCCGCGAGATTTTTATCACCGCCATGCAGTGGGGCGATCAGTATTGGGATGCAGGTACCGCGCTGATACGCGCGCCGCAAGGACCGCGTTTGACGCCTGCCAATCCGCACGGCGGCAACATCCATGTCAACGAGTACTACATGGTGCGCGAGTCCAGTTGGTATGCCGTGGGACTGGTGTTGCGCGATGCGCCGGGGGATCGCGAGCGGGCGGTGAAGGTGCTCAACGCCGTTCTCAAGCAGCAGTTCCGTGCTCCGGGCAAGGCGTGGGATGGTACCTTCCGCCGCACGCCGAACGAGGCTGATCCGGGTGTGAAGCCCGTCATGTGGCGGGGCTACGATCCGAACTGGCGAGTCTTTATCGGCACTGCCTTCGCCATTATTCTCAGCGATTACTCCGAGCGTGTTCCGCGCGATCTACAAGCGCGCATGATGGAGTCGATCGATTATGCGATTCAGGGCGAGATGCATGAAGGGCGCCTGCAGCCTTCCTACACCAACATTGCTCTGATGTACGGCTACCTGTGGGCCTACGCGGCGGAAAAGGGAAACAAGCCGGAATGGAAGGCGGGTGCGGAAAAGTGGCAGGAAGAGGTTTTCCGTCTCTATAAGGAGCACGAAGCCTTCAATGAATACAACTCGCCCACCTATTGCGGCACCGATCTGTTCGGCTTGGCGCTATGGCGCAACTATGGGCTGACAGCGCGTACGCGGGAAATGGGGCGCACCATGGAAGATGGCCTGTGGCGCGCCACGGCAGACTTCTACAATGCCACCCTGCGCAATATCTCCGGCCCCTATGACCGTTCCTATGGCATGGACATGCAGAGCTATGTGAGCGTGATGGGGTTGTGGTTGCGCATGACCATGGATGCCGCCAAGGCTCCGCTCACCAGCTTCGATCCGCCCGTCGATCACATCGGCGATCTGTTTTTCATTCCGGAGATGGTGGTGCTGGATGCGCGCATTCCCGCGGATGCGATGAAGAGCTTTCTCGCCTTTCAGGGTGAGCATCAGGTACGTCGCCCCATCGAAGGACCGCGCGTGGCGACGGCGTGGATTGGAAAGACGCTGATCTATGGCGGTGAGATTACGGGCCACAAACGCGGCGTGGATGCTGAGAGCCAGTTTCATCCAGCAACGGCGCAGTGGCTGACGCCGCAAGGAAAAATTGGCTGGCTGAATTTAACGGCCAGCCCCAAGATCGATGCCGAGGCCACCAAGCAGGGCCTTGCGATCACAACCGAGCCAGGGCTGGTGCGTTTCCGCATTGCCACAGTCGGCATCAAGGCCGCAGACGCAACTGCCGATGTGTGGAAGCTGGCGGGACTCACCGTGAAGATTGATACCGATGGCAAGCAGTTCAAGGCTGTGCAGGGCGAGGGCTACATCGATGTGAGTTACAGCGATGTAACCAAAATGCAGATGCAGTTTGCGCAGCCTGTCCACTAAGAACGCCAAGCCAAGAGACTGCGCGCAGGATGCGGTCTCGCAAGTTGGGGGAAGTGCAATGCGGTGGGTGAGCCGGGGCATTATGCCTTCCGGGTCTCCACCGCATTCACTTTTGCGCACATTGGGTTCCACAAGTTATCGACACCTGCAATAATTCAATCTATGAAGACTGTGCTAACTGCGGAGAGGCTGTGGGACGGAACGCGCATGATGCAGCGTCCGTTTCTGGTGCTGGAAGATGGCGTGCTGGTTGCTTCCGGTTCGCAAACCGAAAGCGCATTGCCCGAGCATGGTGAGCGTCTGGAGTTTGCAGGGGCCACGCTGGCCCCGTCGTTCTTTGATATTCACATTCATGGCGCCGGTGGTCATGACGTGATGGAAGCAACGCCGGAAGCGCTGCGGCAGGTGGGTAGCATGCTCGCCTCGCATGGTACCGGCCAGTACTTTGCCACCACCGTTACAGCCGCGATGGACGCGACGTTGCAGGCACTCGACGGTATTGCACGCACGATGGAAGCACCTGCAGAAGGCGCCGTGGCTCGTCCGATTGGTATTCATCTGGAAGGCCCGTTCCTTTCCCATGCCAAGCGCGGCGTGCATCCGCCGGAGAAGTTGCTGGCACCCTCGGTAGAAGTCTTTGACCGGTTTTACGAGGCGGCACGCGGACATGTAAAGCTGATGACCATCGCTCCCGAGTTGCCCGGTGCCGTGGAACTGATTGCGCACGCGCGCAGTCGCGGTGTAAGCATTTCCATTGGCCATTCGAATGCCACTGCGGAGGAGACGCGTGCGGCCATCTCCGCCGGCGCGCAGAATGCCACGCACACCTTCAATGCGATGCGCCCGCTCGATCATCGTGAGCCGGGAATTCTGGGCGTGGTGCTGGCGGAGGATGCAATCTACAGCGAGATCATTTGCGATGGTGTGCATACCGCCGCTGAGATGGTGCGCATCTGGTGGAAGGCCAAGGGCAGGGAACGCGCGCTGCTGGTCACCGATGCCATGAGCGCTGCGGGCATGCCCGATGGGCACTACACGCTGGGCGGTTTTCCCGTCGAGGTAGCCAATGGCAGAGCAACTGCACATGGCGTGCTGGCTGGCTCTGTGCTTACACTGGATCGCGCGCTGAGTAATTTTCTAGCCTTCACGGGCGCATCGGTTGAAGATGCGCTCTGCCTGCTTTCGCGTAATCCCGCAGCCATGACCGGCACGGAGATTGTCCCATTCCAGCTTGGCGCAAAGGTGAACCTGGTTGCAGTGGATGCGCAGGGAAAACTGCTGGCTTCCATTGTGAATGGAGTGCGCGTGGCGCATGCGTGAGGTATGCAAGTGAGGTTCCGCTGGGTGCGGAACCTCACTTTGTACTGTTGCGGTTCTCAGGCTTCGGTTTCAACCACGGCTTTGGAGAGATTGCGCGGACGATCCACATCCACACCCTGCTCAAGCGCCATGAAGTAAGAGAACAATTGCAGCGGAATGACCTCGGCAATGGGCAGCAGATACTCCGAGGCGGGTTGCACGAAGATGCAGTCGCTGGCTAGTTCTGCCACGGCCGTGTCGCCGGTGTTGGCCACGGCAATCACATGCGCGCCCTGACGACGCATATCGCCAAGCAGAGCCAGCGTTTTTTCATAGCGCATCACCGAGTCGGGCAGTGCACGATCCACCGTGGCCAGCATGACGAGCGGCACGCGATCGCTCACCAGTGCATTGGGGCCGTGCTTCAACTCACCCGCCGGATAGCCTTCCGCATGCACATAGGATGCTTCCTTCAGCTTGAGCGCACCCTCGCGTGCAATGGCATAGTGCACGCCGCGGCCCAGGTAGAGAAAGGTGTTGGCCGAACGATATTTCTTGGCCAGTTGCTCGGTCTGGTTTTGCCAGGCAGGCAACTGAGCCTCGATGGAGTCAGCCAGTGCCCACAGTTCCGTCGCGTGCTGTTCGATGGCCGTTGTGTTCATGCTGCCGTTGCGTGCGGCTTCGTAAAGCGCCAGCAGATAGAGCACGGCCAACTGGCAGGTGAAGCTTTTGGTGGCAGGAATCGCACGCTCCACGCCGGCTGCCAGACTCATGGACACATCGGCTTCGGTGGCCATGGTAGAAGCGGCTACGTTGGTGATCGCGAGTGTCTTCAACTGGCGCGTGCGGGCATCGTTCAATGCGGCCAGCGTGTCACTGGTCTCGCCCGATTGCGAGATGGCGAGAAAGCGCGGATGGCGATGGCTGTGTTGCGCACCCCGCAGGCTGTATTCGCTGGCGTACTCCACGTCGACGGCCAGCCCGCACAGATCTTCGAGAATGATTTCTGCCGCGAGGCCACTATGGCGGCTGGAACCGCTGGCCGCGATCAGCACCTCGTCCGAGGGCTCCGCCCAGCGCTGCAACATGCTCTGGATCTCAGGTTTGAGGCGAGAACCATCCAGGTAGAGGGCTAGGGTGCGGCGCAAAGCCTCGGGCTGTTCCTGCATTTCGCGCAACATGGCATGGGTAAATTCCGGCATGTAGTCAACGCTCCATGATCGGGAGGATGCAGTCGTCGTCCTCCTGAATTGCGATCATATTGTACTAATATGATCACTCTTATGATTGTCAGTCGTCAATATGAGGGAGAAAAATCATCTTTTGAGCGTTTCCTCTCCTTCCAGCGGTGAGCAGCAAGGTAAAATCGTGCTGTCATGTCCGACTCGCTTTCCGCTCGCTCCGAGAAGATCGTCAAATTATTGTTGCGCACTGGCTCGGCCTCGATTGAGGAGATTCTGGCGCAGGTTGGTTCTTCCGCGCCCAGTATCCGGCGCGATCTGGCCAAGCTGGAGAATCGTGGCCTGATCCGCCGCACCCATGGTGGAGCGGAGCTGGTGGAGCCTTTGCTGTATGAGCCGTTCCGCTTCGACAGTTCGTTTCTGGCCCGCGAGCAGCGCAACGCGCAGGAGAAGCGGCGTATTGCCGTGGCTGCTTCGGAGATGATCCAGGCGGGCGAAACCGTCGGGCTCTCCGCTGGAACCACCACCACGCATATCGGCCGCAGCCTGCGACACCGCGACAATATTCGTGTGGTGACCAATGCCATCAATATCGGGATGGAGCTGTGCAATCTGCCTGGCATTCGCACCTTGCTGACGGGAGGCGTAATTCCCTGGGCATGGTCGTTTTCGCTTACGGGCAATGCGGCGCTCAGTTTTCTGGATGACGTGTACATGGACAAGGTCTTTTTGAGCGTGACCGGGGTGAGTGCGGAGAGCGGCGCCACGTCTCTGGAGTTGGAAGAGGCCATGGTCTACCGCAAGATGCTCAAGCAGGCGCAACAGGCCATCATTGTGGCGGATTCCAGCAAGCTGGGCAAGGTAAGCCCGGCATTTATCTGCCGCGCAAACGACTTCCAGACGCTGATTACCGATACCGGCGCCAGCGATGCTGCTGTCGCACCCTTTGAGCGGATGGGCGTGCACGTTCTCCGCGTGTGAGCCGGAGCGGGATTATATCGGTTTCAGGATTGCTGCACCCACGAAGTGAAGCTGCTCAGTCGCCCCGACCCCAAGGAGGGGCGGCATCGGAAGCAGTCGGATTGGGTGTATCTATCCTGAAACCGCTCTAGCTGTGCTGCACGGCCAGACGCGCGCGCCACAGGGCTCCAGCCGCGGCATCGGCGGCTTCCTGAACCACATGGATGGCGGAATCGTGCGCGTGCAAGGTTTGCTCAAAAGCTTCGCGCACGGGCCGGGCTTTGACCAGAACACTGCCAATGCAGGCCACAGCAGGCGGTGGACCGGCCTGCGCGCCTTCTGCCTCCAGCATCTGTTCCATCAGTAGCAGGGTTTGCCGGGCAAGTTGCTGGCCTGCCTGTTGCATCAGCGTACCCGCCAAAGGATCGCCGTGCTCGGCGCAGGCTACGAACAAGGGCGCAAGCTGGGAGAAATCCGGGGCAGGCTGGCGATGGGCATAGGCCACCAGGTCCGGGATGGCCTGCAGATTCCAGTGTTGCAAGGCTGTAGCCAGCATCGTGGTCGTGCGTCGTTCATTGAGAGCCTGAAAGCAAAAACGCAATCCGGTGACGCCGATCCAGTAGCCGGATCCCTCGTCGCCCAGGGCCGGGCCCCAGCCGCCGGTGCGGAGGATCTCACCGGAACGGGTGCGGGCAGCGTAATTGGAGCCTGTGCCGGCAAGAACCAGCAGGCCGCGGCCACCGTGAAAGACGCCATCCAGGGCAATTTCAACGTCGTTGGTGATGGTGAGCCCACCGCCCACAAGTTCGCCGAAGGCTTCGCGCAGCCAATCGGTGACCAGGGCTACCGTGCTGCCGGCCGCGCCAATGCAGGTGTGTGCGATGGCGCTGGGCGCAACGCCGGATTGCTGCTCCAATTCGGAGAGCGCCTGGCAGAGATTCGCCCGGGCTTCTTCGGCGCTGACTCGCATCCGCTTGATACTGCCTACGCAGGTGCGCGCCAGTTGCTGCTCGTCATTGCCCAGAAGGAACTCGGTTTTGGTTCCTCCCGCGTCCACACCCAGAAAATAGCTCATGGCGGTTGTCCATTGGGAGCTGCGATAAGAGCAAATCGATCTTACCTGCGCTTGTCTGTGATCATTATAGATTTAAATGATCAATTTTTAGTGGAAAATGTAGGGTTTTTCGTCAGCTTCCGCTGCGTGCCCAGGGGGCAGCAATTCGAGGTGCGCGTGGCGCGCGGCATCTGGCTCCACGCAAATGGTTGAGGCTGGAACTGTGCCCCCGGGCGTGGGCTCTGTATGTTCTTTATAGGGGCTCCGAGACTCTGTTTCACCTGAAAGTCTTTCTCCATGCTGAAGACACTTGTCCACCATCCACGCAAACTCTGGGTACGTCGGGCGCTGTTCCAGGTTCATCTCTGGCTGGGTGTTATCTTGTCCGCCTATACGGTGGTGATTGCGCTCTCTGGTTCGATTCTGGTGTTTGAGGAAGAGCTGCGCCGCGCTTCCCTGGCTCATGCGCCTTTCGACGGAACGCTGGTTGCTCCGCTGGAAAGCGTACTGGCGCAGGCGCGGACCAGTTTCCCGCAAGAGAAGCTGACCTACCTTGAGGTACCGCAGGAACACGCGCCCTGGTGGATGCTGTTCCTCTCCGATGGAAAAGGCCATGCCCGCACCATGTATGCCGATGCGCGCACCGGGTGCCCGTACCAATTGCCGCGCAGACTCTTCATCGATGTTGTGAAGGATGTACACCTGAATCTGCTGGCCGGAAACACGGGCTTTGTTGTGAATTGCTGGATGGGAATTGGCCTGTTGGTGCTGGCCGCTTCCGGTCTGGTGATCTGGTGGCCGGGCATACGGGCCTGGAAGCGCGCGTTGTGGGTGGCGTTCAAGAATGGATGGAAGCGGATCAACTACGATCTGCACAGCGCTGCGGGCTTTTGGTTGTTACTGCTTGTGGCCTGGTGGGGATTCAGCGCGATCTACTTTCTGTATCCCGTTGCGGTGCGCACGGCGGTTGCAGCGGTATCGCCCCTGGCCGCGCCGGAGCGTGGCTCAGCGGCAGCGCCGGCCGGGAGCACGGCAGTGGTCACGCTGGCCCAGGTGCTGGCTAACTGCAGCAAGGTGTCGCCGGGCACGCTGAACGGCATCGGCCTACCGGAGTTTCCAGGGGACACTGTGGTGGTGGAAGTGGATGTGCGCGAGCCGGGGGACTTTACCCATCGCGACATCGACACCTTCGATGGACATACCGGCCAACTGCTGACAGCCCGTCATGTGGGCCGGAATGTGAGTGCGGGCGATTGGTTTGTGTGGCTGATTTATCCGCTGCACTTTGGCACCATGTGGGGGATGACGATTAAGATTCTTTGGGCGCTGGCCGGGCTTGGCCTTGCCGTGCTGGGAGTAACTGGAGTGCTGATGTACTGGAATCGCTACCTTTCCGTACGGTGGCGTGTGTTGCGGAGTTAGCTGCCCGCGGGCGTTCCGTAGCAGGGGTGATGTAGAGTGATGGTGTAGGCTCTCAAACTCCCCGGAGAGTAGACCCGGCAATGTCGATAACCCGTATGGACGATCCGGCGCAGGCCGGCCAACAATTTGAACAGGCCAGAGAGTTACTGCGCCAGCATTTGCGCAGTCTTGGGCTCAAGCACAGTGCGCAGCGCGAGACGGTGCTGCGGGTGTTCTTTGCTACCCGGGATCACCTTTCCACCGAAGAGCTGCATCACCAGGTGCAGGCGCAGGATCCGGCCATTGGCTACAGCACCATCTATCGCTCGCTGAAGCTGTTTGTGGAGTGCGGACTGGCGGCGGAGGTTTCGTTCCATGACGGTGTGGCGCGTTTTGAGCATCAGTTGAATCGCAGCAGTCATCACCACATGGTGTGCACGGAGTGCGGCCAGTCGGTGGAGTTTTTCGCGCCGGAGATCGATGCGGTGCAGGAGGCGATTGGACGCCAGTTCAACTACCTGCCCAAGCGGCATAGCTTCCAGATTTACGGCATCTGCGAGAAGTGTCAGACGCGCTAAGATATCGCCCATAAAGTAGGCCCATCCGCGCATGGATCAAGTGCGCGGATGGGCCTCTTGCTTTCAGGCTATAGCGGTTTCAGGATTGCTGTACCCACGAAGTGAAGCTGCTCAGTCGCCCCGACCCCAAGGAGGGGCGGCGTCGGAAGCAGTGGGATTGGGTATACCTATCCTGAAACCGCTCTAAAAGGTGAATTTGGCGGCCAACTGCATCTGCCGCGGCGGGGCGGCGTTGACGATCTGGCCAAAGTTGCTGGAGTCCGGATTGCCCTGGACGGCGGCTGCTCCGAAGAACTGCGCGTGATTGAAGACGTTGAAGCTTTCGGCGCGGAACAGCAGTTCACGGCCTTCATGGAGCGTGACCCGCTTTTCGATGGAGGCGTCGAAGTTCTCCATGCCCGGCCCGTAGAAGAAGCGGCGGCGTGCCGTGCCGATGGTGCCCAGCGTATTCGGAATGGTGATCAACGAGGTGTTGAAGGCCGCGCGGCCATTGCGGGGATTGTGATTGACCTGCAGATCGCCCGGTGTGTAGTCAGGAGTATCAACGCCGTTATTGTTAATGCCGTTGGGCATGGAACCGATCAGCGAGGTGTCGTCGTTGTTGTAGAGCGTAACCGGCATGCCGGTGCTGAAGCGGGTAATGCCGGCCAGCAGCCAGTTGCGCGTCCAGTTGTTCTGCTTGCGGAGCAGGTTGGCGACGGGCAGATTCAGGTTGTAGCTGACCACCAGATTCTGGCGCACGTCGAATGCAGAGATGGCGCGGCTGATTGAGGGATCGATGGGGTTGATCTCTTCGGCAAGGCTCGAAGAGTTATCGATGGATTTGGCGTAGGTGTAAGCTGCCAATATCTCCGCCAGACGGGTGTGATGCTTGAGCGTGGCCTGCAGCGCGTTGTAATTGCTGGAGCCGATGGTCTTCTGGTAGGAGATGCCGTCAAAGAGCGGACCAAAGGGACCGCGCGCCTGCAGCGTGGTTCCATCGGCCTTGGTAAAGGTTCCGCCCTCGTTGAAGGGAGCACAGACATTGGTGCCAGCTTTGACCAGCGAGGCCGAGCCCACACTGAGGCAGCGTGCGGCATTGCCGGGATTGGCCGGCGTGAGCACCAGCAGATGATGCGCCTGCGCGCCCACGTAGCCGAGCGAGAGCACAGTGCCCGGGGCGAGTTCACGCTCGATGGAGAACGAATAGCTTTCTGTGTAGGGCGATTGATTCTGGTAGTAGAAGGCCGGATCGCCGGTGATGGGGAGATACTTGGACCAGTCCACTGTTGAGTTTGGATGGCTGCGCGATGCGCCATAGGCCGGGATCGGCGAAGGAAAGGGCTGGCCGTAGGAGGTTCCGGTGCTGGCCGAGACAAAGGGCTCGTTGAACAAGGGGCGCCCGCCGGTTGAGTCGTAGTCGTAGCCATAGGGCGGGCAGGCACTCATGATGCCGGCGCTCAAGCCTTCAATGGCGGTATAGAAGATGCCAAAACCTGCATGAATACTGCTCTTGCCCGGCGCGCCAAAGATGCGGCTCAGCAAGCTGGACGCAAAGGCGGGCGACCAGGCGGCACCGATACGCGGCGAGAAGTTGGACCAGTGGGTGGACGAGAGCGTGGCCGGAATGTTCTTGTCGCCGGGGAAGACCATGCCCTGAGGCGCGCCTGGATAGACCTCCGACTGCTCACCCAAAACGAAGGTCTGCAACTGATTGAACTTTTCATGCCAGGGCGGCAGCATATCCCAGCGCACGCCGTAATTCAGGGTGAGATTGCTACGCAGTTGCCAGGTGTCTTGCGCGAACAGGCCGGTGTATTTGTTGCGGATGTAGAAGCCGGCCGCATCGCCCTGCTCGTAGGTGCTGGCAGTGCCAATGAGGAAGTCGGCAAAGTCGAGGCCGGTTTCCGATCCCTGAAAGACGAATGCGCCGTTGTTGATGGAGTTGGAGTCGATGTTGACCTGGTCCAGATGGAAGTTGGCTCCGGCCTTCAGCGTGTGACGGCCCAGCACCTTGGAGAGATTTTCCGTGATCTGGTAGGTGTTGTTCACCTGGCGCTCGCCGGTGATGTCGACGCCGAAGGTGAAGTCGTTGAACGAGACATTGGCGATGCCTTCGGTGGCGGGATTGAGCGGCACAATGCCCAGTGTGCCCGGTCCGGTGACAAAGCCCTGCGAGGCCAGTGTGGGCCCCACGCCACCTATGGGCTGGCCGATGAGGTTGGAGTTGCGCAGATAGCTGATGTGCAGCTCGTTGACCAGC
>Ga0207834_1000376_pt1 | contig 16248 bp, 13 predicted proteins | sample LuqExpMetagenom5_FD_187763 | JGI IMG/M metagenome (GOLD analysis project Ga0207834, IMG submission 187763) | Tropical forest soil microbial communities from Luquillo Experimental Forest, Puerto Rico - Sample 5 (SPAdes) | ecosystem: Environmental > Terrestrial > Soil > Tropical forest ...
ATAACTCAATTATAATGAAGTGTTCGATCATAAGAGCTGTTCGATCATAAGAAGTGTTCACTCAAAATGAAGAACTCAAAATAATTAGCTCGCTCATAATGAAGAGTTCAGTCATAATGAAGAGATCAAATCATAATGAGGAGCTAAAGTTAAGAAGTGCTCAAATGGAATAATAACATAAAAATATCACACCGTACGGTGTGATATTTTTTATATCCTCTTTATTTTACTCTTATACTTTCAATATAGCTGGAGTATTCCTGAACGGTAGCGCTTGGTACGTAATTGGCTTCATCAAATAAGTACTTGTGCAGCTCGGTGACATTCGCAGCTAAGTCAATCGGGAATACATAGGATACTTTGTCATAGGTGTGGGCATCCTTTTCAAATGGAAAGCCGGTCTGTTCAGCGATACTATAGGATAATACATCCTTTGCCAGACCTAAGATCTCCGTATTGCTTAAATTGGTTAATATCTGAGGGAACATTTCGTTAATAATTGCATTAATTGTTGCAAGATTTGAATTCTTTACCTTGTCAAAAATCTTCTGAACTACAATACGCTGGCGCTCTGTACGTTTAAAATCTCCGCCTGCGGTATAACGGATTCTTGAATAAGCACAGGCCTGGGTTCCGTTTACCAGCTGGGTTCCTGCTGATTTGAGATGAGCAACGTTCGTGCCGTTAATCTTATTCAGGGAGTTGACATATCCATTCAGATAATGCAATTCGTCGTCCTGGACGTCCAGGGTAATACCACCCAGTAAGTCAACTACCTTAACAACAGCCTCGAAGTTAACGGTAACATATTCTGACGTATCGAGATCGAAGTTTTTATTAATCGTGGTCAGTGCTAAGGAGTAACCTCCATTAAAATATGCGGCATTGATTTTCTTATAACCGATATCGGGGATATTAACATAAGTATCACGGTAAACCGATGCTAATCTAACATCCTTTGTTTTGTTATTTATGCTGGCAATGATGATGGTATCGCTATGGGTGCTATCCTTCAGACGATTCTCTCTGGAATCTACACCGAATAGAACAATGTTCCGGTAACCATCTACCTTAACCTCTACGTTTTTCTGAATCTGACTGTCATCTTGATTATTTCTGTTCAGCTTATTCATCGAAGTATATATTTTAAAGCCGGCAAAAATAAGCAGAAGGAGCAGAAGCTCTGCGAAAAAGATTGCGATAAGCCGCCCCTTTTTCTTCTTTTTCTTTCCTTGTTGTGCCATTATAACCTGTGTACCTTGCCTTTCTGGTGAAATTTCCTTAGTTAATCAAATGCATATAGAATAATAATCTTATTTAATATGCATTCTTGTTAATGAACCCTTTGAAGAAGGTCAGAAATATAATTTTAAAATCAAGACCTAAGGTCCAATTTTCGATGTAATATAAATCATGGTCAATACGTTTTCTGATTGATGTATCACCGCGGTAACCATTAATCTGCGCCCATCCGGTCAGTCCAGGAGCAACCTGGTGCTTAATCATGTATCGGGGGATTTCTTCCTTGAATTTATCAACGAAGAAAGGACGCTCCGGTCTGGGTCCCACCAGACTCATGTCACCCTTCAACACGTTGAAAAATTGAGGAAACTCATCAATACTTGTCTTACGGATAAACTTACCGATACCTGTTACACGTGGATCGTGCGGGGTTGTCCAGGCTTTCTTTTCCTCCTTCTCGGGTTGGATTTCCATGGAGCGGAACTTATACATCTTAAATTCCTTATTATGCCTGCCGATACGGATCTGTGAATAGATAATCGGACCCGGTGAGGTCAGTTTAATTAATAATGAAACAAGTATCATTGGTATCCCAAAGATAATCAGAGCCACGATTGCACCGAAAATATCAACGATACGTTTGACAACCCGGTTATAGGTATTACTTAGCGGTACATTACGTATATTAATTACGGGTAGTCCGAAAAGATCCTCTGTATAAGGCTCTGTCGGAATAAAGCTATAGTAATCAGGAACAAATTTGGTATGAACGCCTGATTTTTCACAAATTGCAACGATTTTTTCCAACTTATCATATTCACTTACGCTTAAGGTAATAGCAATTTCATCTAAAACCATTTTAGATAGGAAAGCTTCCAGATGGGTAATGCTTCCGATGACCGGAACTTTTTTATACATTGTACCTATTTCGATATTGTCATCCAGAATTCCATGAATATAGTATCCCCATTGTGGGTTAGCAAATATACGGTCAATATAAGCTTCCGCAGCATGGCCATAGCCGACAAGTAAAACATGCTTTAAATTATAACCCTTTCTTCTTGCCGCTCTTAATACCTGAGCAAGCACCATTCTGGCGGCAACACTCATGGAGATATTTAGTGCCATGAATAAGCCCAGATATGCACGGGAAATATCTCTTTCTCCGCTAAAATACAAGAAGGAGGAGAAGAATGCAATACCGAAGATATTTGCCAAGACGATGTTAAAAATCTCGATCAATCTTCGCTTTCCGCGTTTAGGAGTATATAAATTTGAGAAATAATAAACAAAAAGATACAGCGGAACTATAATTTCTAATCGCCTTGCATATTCAAAAAAGGAATAATATTTTTCTTTGTCACCCAGTTGAAAGATTGCGAAATTTTTCAAAAAGCTGTCAAATCTCAGATAATATGTGAGCAGGTAAGCAACAACTATAATACATGCGTCCATTAGAACATGGATTCTATTAAACATTTTTTGATTATCTTTAATCATATCGGCTCCTACTTTATTGTATGATATAAGGACAAAGGCATACCCCCTCGAAGGATGCATGTTCCAGCTGCTTATATCATAGAGAAGGTAATGTCTACAGCTTCTCTAATATAATACATGATTGTGTAGATTTCAACAACAAAATTTTTCTTAAATTTGTTTTAAGAAAAGTTATAATTTCAATATTTTGTATCAATATTTTCACAATCTATACACAAAATCTTGCTAAACTATGTTTCATAAGAGGTTAGGTAAAGCATGAATAATACGGAAGGAGATTTCATATGTCAGACTTTGAAAACAACAATTCAAATCAGGAAGGTGACAGAGACAATCAAATAAACAACAATCAAATAAACAACAATCAAATAAACAACAACCAAATAAACAACAACCAAAACCAATACAATAAGATGCCTGAGTATAGTTTCTGGGCAGAGCAGGCTCCGGGTTCTTCTTATTCTAATTATAATCCAAATCCGAATACTAATACATGGGACTATGGCAATAATAATGCGAACAAGGACTTTTATTACGGAAATCAAAACAATATAAATCAGAACAACGTTCCTAATAAAAAGGAGAAAAAGGAGCACAGTGGCGGTAAAAAGGTTGCAAAGTTTATTGTGAAGGCTGCTTGCTTCGGATTGATTGCCGGATTAGGCTTTATAGCTTTCCAGAAAGTATATGGACTGATTGATCCCAATGCAGCTTCCAATACGATCATCAGTGAGGTGATGGATGGCTCCGGTAACTCAAGCTATGAAATTGGCTATACACAATCAGGAACAGTAAAAGCAGTAGATAATTCGACCGTTACGGAGGTTACGAAAAATACCCTTCCTGCAATTGTATCCATTAACAGTACATCAACCCAGACAAATCAATGGTTTGGCCAGAGCTACGAGGTACAGGGAAGCGGTTCCGGAATTATCGTAGGCAAGAACGAAAAGGAATTATTAATTGCTACCAACAATCACGTTGTTGAAGGTACCGATAAGATTACAGTAACCTTTGCAGATGGAACAGAAGCAGATGCAGTTATCAAAGGAACCGATGCAACCGCAGATCTTGCAGTAGTAACCGTTGATATCACAAAGATGAAACAGGAAACACTGGATGCCATCTCAATTGCAAAGCTTGGTAATTCCGATGATGTTAAGGTAGGCGAGATGGTAATAGCCATTGGGAATGCATTAGGCTATGGCCAGTCCGTAACCGTAGGTTATATCAGTGCTAAGGACCGCGAGGTAGAAGTATCCGATGGTTATGATACCAAGAAAATGATTCTTCTCCAGACAGATGCTGCAATTAATCCTGGTAACAGCGGTGGCGCATTATTGAACGTAAAGGGTGAGGTTATCGGTATTAATACAGTAAAATATGCTTCCAGTGAAGTTGAAGGCATGGGTTATGCAATCCCGATTTCGAAAGAAACACCGATTATTACTGAACTTATGAACCGCGTGACCTTAAGTGAAGCCGAGCAGGGTTACTTAGGAATTGCAGGCAACGATGTAACAGAGGAAATCGCATCCTTCTATAATATGCCTGTCGGAGTATTCGTAAACGAAATATCCAAGGGCGGAGCTGCTGAGAAGGCCGGACTGCAGTCAGGCGATATTATTACAATGGCAGACGATATCGACATCACTTCCATTACGCAGTTAAGGGATTATGTCAACAGCCTCAAAGTAGGTACACAGGTCGAGATCACTTATATGCGCAATACCAACGGTCAGTATGAGCAGGGCAAGGTAACAGTAACGTTAGGTCAGAACCCGAATTTATCAACTACAACCGAGTAACATTAATCAGAATATGACATAGCATATTTAATATCAAGGGAATGCCGGTTCACAGAACATCAGGCATTCCCTCTTTATTCATAAAGAAACATTCACAAGATTGTGGTAAATTCATTATAATAGAAACAAATATTAATCAAACCTTTAACAAAGACATATTGTCTGATCCCCAATAATACGATATAATTCAAATAAAGCAGATTGGTCTGATTAAGTACAGCAGCTTTGTTACAGTAACATGATAGAAACAGTTTATTTAACATCCCTGACACAGGGTAGATGGAGGTAAATATGAGTAATATAGATAAGAACAACGATGATATTAATATAGACAATAATCACGATCATAACCATGAGGAATTTGAGGAGGTATGTTATCTCTGCCGCAGACCGGAAAGCAAGGTTGGAAAGATGATACATATACCTAACCAGATCAGTATCTGCTCCGATTGTATGCAGAAGACCTTTGATACGATTAATAAAGGTGACAACCCTTACCTTAATATGATGAGCTTTTCGCCGAACATGATGAATTTTTCCAACCTGCAGAACGATATTCCCAAGGCGCAGAAGTTAAAGAAAGCAAAGCCGGAGGAGGAAGAGGTTTCTGAGGCTGCATTTGACCGTAAGCGCATTCCCTCTCCCCATGTAATCAAAGCCAGTCTTGATGAATTCATTATTGGCCAGGAACGTGCGAAGAAGGTAATATCCGTCGCGGTATATAATCATTATAAGCGTATCGGAGTATCAGCCGATCCGGATATAGAAATCGAAAAATCCAACATGCTGATGATTGGACCTACCGGAAGTGGTAAGACTTATTTGGTAAAGACCCTTGCCAAGCTTCTGAATGTACCCTTAGCGATCACCGATGCGACCTCCCTGACAGAAGCCGGTTATATCGGTGATGATGTTGAGAGTGTTATATCCAAGCTTCTGCAGGCAGCAGGCAATGATGTGAAGAAGGCGGAGCGCGGAATTGTATTCATTGATGAGATTGATAAGATAGCGAAGAAACGCAATACCAACAGCCGTGATGTCAGTGGTGAATCCGTACAGCAGGGGCTGCTTAAGCTGCTGGAAGGTGCTGATGTAGAGGTCCCTGTAGGAGCATCCTCCAAGAATGCGATGGTTCCGCTGACTACGGTGAACACACAGAACATTCTGTTTATCTGTGGCGGAGCTTTCCCGGATCTTGATAAGATTATCAAGACGCGGCTGAATAAACAAACCTCCATCGGCTTCCAGGCAGATTTGAAGGATAAATATGACGATGACCAGAACCTTCTCCAGAAGGTTACACTGGATGATTTGAGAGAATATGGTATGATACCTGAATTCCTCGGAAGGCTTCCTATCATGTATGCATTAGAGGGACTTACCAGGGATATGCTGGTTCAGGTACTAAAGGAACCTAAAAATGCTATTCTCAAGCAATATCAGAAGCTGCTTGCTCTGGATGAAGTAGATTTGCAGTTTTCACCAGATGCTCTTGAAGCCATTGCAGACAAGGCAATTGAGAAGAAGACCGGTGCGAGAGCTCTGCGAGCTATTTTGGAAGATATTATGCTGGATATCATGTATGAGATCCCGAAGGATGATAATATCGGAAGAGTAATCATTACAAAGGAATACATTGAAGGAAAAGGCGTACCCATGATAGAAATGAGGGGAACAGGCAAGCAGAAAATGATTGCTGCCAATAACTAATACCATAGGAACAAGAAACTAGGGGGTATGATGGTGTCATTTTTACAGAACCTATTTAATAGGAAGAGACAGACACAGAATAATCAAGAACCGGTAGAGGATCAATTTCACGAAGAAGAAGACGAAGAGCTGGAAGAAGATAATACAGAGGCTGAGACAGAAGATGACAGTACCGTGAATTCAGAAGCTTCTGATAAGGAAGCCGTCTATGAAGTCGTGGAAAGAGAAATCATGCCTGCCAAAATCATCTGCCCTGACTGTGGAGGTATTACTCTGGAAGGCCTCGAATTATGTGATAAATGCGGTGGAGAGCTACTTTAACGCGGTAAAAGATATATTGACAAAATAATAAGAGGACTGTATCAATACCTTAAAGGAAATGACCGGTAAACCGGAGAAAGAAATCGAGAAGCAGATTGCTTCCATCGATAAGCACAGAGCAGAATATTATAAATATTACACCGGCAGAAACTGGGAGGACGCTAAGAATTACGACCTCTGCCTTAACAGCAGCCATTTGGGCTTTCAGAAATGCGTAGAAATCGTAAAATCCTACTTGGATATCCGTTTCCGTTAAAGTAAAATTATAAATTAGACCAACGAAATATGTATAATGAATTGGACTCAAATCCACACCAGGTAAGTGATAAATACTTCTGCATCGGATTATGAGTCCATTTTAGAGCTTTGCATTTACTTGCATAAATATAACAAAAGTATTGATATGCATAAAATTGTATGCTATACTTTACAGAAAAATTTAGCTATGGTTTTGCTATGATGGAGGTTGCTATGATTTCAGATAAGATGGTAGGTTTAGTTAAGAACAGTTCGGTGATCAGAGCTATGTTCGAAGAAGGAAAACGTTTGGCCGGTATTTATGGTGCAGAGAATGTATTTGATTTCAGCTTGGGAAATCCGAGCGTCATGCCGCCGGCAGAGATTAAAGAAGCACTTCTTGAAGTAATCAATGAAGAAAATCCTAACCTGGTACATGGTTATATGAATAACTCAGGCTATGAGGATGTAAGAGAAAAAATAGCAGAATCAATCAATCATAAATTTGGAACAGCATTTCATACACAGAATATTATTATGACCGTTGGCGCAGCCGGCGGTTTGAATGTAATACTTAAGACCTTACTTAATCCGGGTGATGAGGTAATCGTTTTCGCACCATTTTTTGGAGAGTACCGTAATTATGTAAGCAATTTTGACGGCCAGTTGGTCATCATTGCTCCGAATACAGTCGATTTCCAACCGAATCTGGTGGAGTTTGAGCAGAAGATTACTCAGAAGACGAAGGCAGTCATCGTAAATACCCCGAATAATCCTACCGGTGTAGTATATTCTAAGAAGACGATTATGGAATTAGCAGCAATTCTTAATAAGAAGCAGAAGGAATTTGGGAATTCTATTTATCTGATCTCCGATGAGCCTTACCGTGAACTGGCTTATGACGGAGTAGAGGTTCCTTATCTGACAAGTTATTATAATAATACAATAGTTGGTTATTCTTATAGTAAATCACTTTCTCTTCCTGGAGAAAGAATTGGTTATCTGGTAATACCTAACGAGACAGATGACTTTAATGATGTTGTTGAAGCAGCCAATGTTGCAAACCGCATCCTGGGATATGTGAATGCTCCTTCCCTTATCCAGAGAACGGTAGCAAAATGTTTGGAAGCCAAGGTTGATGTAGAAATCTATAACCGCAACAGAGAATTGTTATATAATAACCTGGTATCCTACGGATATCAATGCGTGAAACCACAGGGTGCATTCTATCTCTTCGTAAAAGCTTTGGAAGAGAATGATAAAGCATTTTCCGAGGCAGCGAAGAACCATAACCTTTTGATTGTACCGGGTTCCTCCTTTGGATGTCCGGGATATTGCAGAATTGCATACTGTGTCGACTATGAGATGATTGAACGCTCCTTACCGAAGTTCAAATTATTGGCACAGGAATATGGTCTATAATATTGATATTTGCATAATTATCAGCGAAGCCGGTTCGTAAGAACCCATTCCAATACACAAAACAACAAGAAAGGAAAGGTATCAAGCCATTTACCGGCATTGATACAGGTGAAAACATGAAGCCATGGGAGAAGAATATTCGAACAGTCATACCCTATGTTCCTGGTGAGCAGCCGAACAAAAAAGGTATGGTCAAGCTAAATACCAATGAGAATCCTTATCCTCCGGCACCGGGGGTTCAGAAGGTTCTTAGGGGAATGGATACGGATGTTTTAAGATTATATCCGGATCCTACCATTAAGCTATTGGTAGAGGAGCTGGCTCATTTTTACCATCTTGGCGATGATCAGGTTTTTGTTGGTGTAGGCTCGGATGATGTCCTTGCAATTGCATTTCTTACCTTCTTTAATTCTAAAAAGCCGATATTGTTCCCGGATATTACGTATTCCTTTTATCCGGTATGGTGTGATTTATTTCGGCTTCCTTATGAAACGAAGGCATTGGATGCGAATTTTAGAATGGTCAAAGAGGATTATTATAAGGAAAATGGCGGTGTGGTGATTGCCAATCCCAATGCCCCTACTTCAATTTATGAGGAAACCTCTGTAATCGAAGACATCGTTGTGCATAACCAGGATTCCGTTGTCATCGTTGATGAAGCATATATCGATTTTGCTGGAGCTTCAGCTCTTGAGCTTATTTCAAAGTATGAGAATTTATTGATTGTTCAGACCTTTTCCAAATCGCGCTCTATGGCAGGAATGCGTATCGGCTATGCTATGGGTAACCCGGCACTGATCAAAGCGTTAAATGATGTTAAGTACTCCTTTAATTCCTATACCTTGAACCAGACCTCCATTATAGCCGGTGTAGAAGCTGTGAAGGATGTACAGTACTTTGAGGAATGCAATAAGAAAATAATTGAAACCCGGCAAAAAGTGGGTGAAAGCCTTAAGAAACTGGGCTTCTCCTTTCCTGTATCAGGTACTAATTTCCTCTTTGCTGCACATGCTGCCATCCCGGTAAAAGAGATCTTTGAGGCATTGCGAAGCAATAATATATATGTTCGTTATTTCAATCTGCCCAGAATCAACAATTATCTGCGCATAACCATAGGTAACGAGGAGGAAATGAACAAATTATTCGTTTTCCTGCAAAATTACGTTGAGGAATATCAAAAAAATAGTTAGAATAATACTGTATTCAGTTTTCCATATCGTAAGTGCTAAGGCTTTCGATATGAAATAATTTAAACCATCCGGGAGGAAAAATAAGAATGAGAATTCTAATTGCAGAGGATGATTTTGCCAGCAGGAAATTTATGCTGAGGTTTTTATCAAAATACGGTGAGTGTGATGTTACAGTTGATGGTCAGGAGGCCATAGAAGCATTTGCCATGGCTCTGGAATCAGGAGAAGGATACGATTTGGTCTGCCTTGATATTATGATGCCTCTTATGGATGGGTATCAGGTTTTGAATTACATCAGGGAATTTGAGAAGGAAAATGGAATCCCTGAAGAAAACGCTGTTAAAATTATCATGACAACAGCACTGAATGAAGGTAAAAACGTAACAAAGGCATTCGGTCTTGGCTGTACGGCATATGCAGGAAAACCAATTGATCCGGATAAATTTGAAAATGTATTACGAAAGCTTGGGTTAATATCTTAAGCAATAGATATCATCCGGTTTTGCCATTATTGGAGATGCTGTATGCTATCGAAAGGATACTTCGCAATACATCATGGAGGTCCTATGAATTATCAGAAGGAATTAGATCAAATAATTGAACGGCTTGTTAAAGAAAATCGACGTCCCAGTCTATTAATCCATAGCTGCTGCGCACCTTGCAGCAGCTATGTTTTAGAATACTTATCTTCTTACTTTAATATCACTATCTTTTATTATAATCCGAATATCCATCCGAGAGAGGAATATATTAGGAGAGTAGAAGAGCAGAAAAACTTAATAAAGGCGATGCCTTTACCATCCGAAGTGCATTTTATTCAGGGCGAATATCAGCCGGAGCAATTTTATAATAAGGTCAAAGGACTGGAGGCAGAACCGGAGGGTGGTAAAAGATGCTTTGAATGCTATGAGCTTCGTCTTCGGGAAGCAGCTGAGTTGGCTGCAGCACAGGGCTTTGATTACTTTACAACAACCTTATCCATCAGCCCTCATAAAAATGCGGAGAAATTAAATGAGATAGGTTTAAAACTTGCTGAGGAATATCAGGTATCCTTTTTGCCCTCGGATTTTAAGAAAAAGAATGGTTATAAACGTTCCATAGAGCTTTCCAGGGAATATCAGCTATACCGTCAGGATTATTGCGGCTGCGTTTATTCCATGAGAGCTAGTGTGAATTAAAAGGCAATTCACACAGGAAGAACTGCGAAGTTCGCACAATGGTACTCACTCCTTGTTCTTCCAAGGCTTTGAGCTGCCTTAAAGAGGCAGCATGGGGAGTTAGAATGTAATAAGTGGTTTGAAATACAACAGAATAAGAAATCAAGAAGCCAAAGGATAACTGCAGGGTAGATATCCTTTGGTTATTTTTATATAAAAATATAGTATCAAAGAGCATATAAATAGCAATTTCCCAGATTGACAAAACGGCATAGCATGCTATAATGAATTTAGAAAATGATAATTAATATCAATTAGAATGTGAAAGCACCAGGCAATCGGCATAACGAAAGGACGAAGGTATGACATTACAAAATGCGAAAATAGGCGCTGTTTATACAGTAAAATCACTGGATCTTGACCGCGCTACCACCAGAAGGCTGGAAGCATTAGGTCTGACGAAGGGTACTGATATAAAAATATTAAATCGCAGCCGGGGAGGGTCACTTATTCTGATGGTTCGCGGCAGCAGGCTGGCCGTAGGCGGAAAAATTGCGGAGACAATACATACGGAGGAGGTGTCATAATGAAGGATGAGATCCAGGTAGGATTTATCGGTAATCCCAACTGTGGAAAAACAACACTGTTTAATGCCTATACAGGTGCCAATCTGAAGGTAGCTAATTGGCCTGGAGTTACTGTTGAGAAGAAGGAAGGCGTCTTTAAATACCACAATCATCGCTTCAAACTTGTGGATCTTCCGGGTATTTACAGCCTCACCTCCTATACGATGGAGGAAAGACTAACCAGGGAATATATCCTGAATTCCAATGTGGATGTCATAGTCAATATCGTTGATGCTTCCAGCCTTGAGAGAAATCTGTATCTGACGCTTCAGCTGATCGAATTAGGTAAACCGGTCGTCATGGCCTTAAACATGATGGATATCGTGGAAGAAAGAGGAATGGAGATCGACCTTCACAGACTTCCGGAGATGCTAGGAATTCCTGTTGTTCCCGTGTCAGCGCGGAAGAAAACAGGACTGGATATCCTGATGCATACAGTGGCTCATCACCGTAGCAAACATATGGATCAAAATCTGGAGCACCATCATTTAAAAAGTGCCGAAAAAGATCCCGGTCATAAGCATCATGAACATAGGCACGAGCACCATATGGAATACACAGTGGTTTACAATGATAAGATCGAAGATAAAATAGATGAAATCAGTGAATTCCTGCAAAGAAAATATGGTGAGATGGTAAATCCCAGATGGCACGCGATAAAGATTATGGAGCTGGATGAGTCGGTTTTGAAAAAATACCCACTGGAATTAAAGGGCATAGTTTATAACAGCTATGAAGAAGAAATCATTAACCAGAAGTATGATTTTATTGAAGAAATCATTGAGGAAGTATTGGTTAATAAGAATAAAAAGGCGGCCTCCACGGATAAAATTGACCGAATATTAACACATCGTTATCTTGGACTTCCGATATTTCTCTTAATTATGGCATTTGTGTTTTTCCTAACCTTTCAAATAGGTGACTTTGTCAAAGGCGGATTTGAAGTGACTTTAGGTGCATTTTCCTCAGGCGCCCGTTATTTCCTGACGACCATTCATGCAGGCAATTTTATCACTTCGCTGCTGGTAGATGGTGTTATTGCAGGAGTAGGTGGAATCCTGACCTTCCTTCCGAATATTTTCATCCTATTCCTGGCCCTGGCTTATCTGGAGGACAGTGGTTATATGTCCAGAGTGGCTTATATTATGGATGGAATCATGGGAAAGCTCGGTCTGTCCGGAAGAGCCTTCATCCCGATGCTCCTTGGTTTTGGCTGTACAGTGCCCGCAATCATGGCTTCAAGATCCTTGGAGAATATGCGTGACAGTAGAAGGACAATCCTGATCACACCCTTTATGTCTTGTAGTGCAAGACTTCCAATCTATGTTCTCTTCTCTCAGATGTTTTTTGGTAAGTATGCGATGCTGGCTGCCTATTCGATGTATCTGCTTGGAATTATCGTGGCAATTCTTGTGGCGTTTGCAATGAATAACAAATCGGATAAAAATGTTGGCAATACGCTGCTGATTGAACTTCCGGAATATAAATCCCCGAATATTCGTACAATTCTCATCTATGTATGGGAGAAGGTAAAGGAATACCTGACGAAAGCAGGTACTACTATCTTTGCAGCCTCGGTAATTATCTGGTTCATACTTAATTTTGGAACGAGTGGCATGGTTACAGATATGTCCCAGAGCTTTGGAGCAATGTTGGGAAGAATGCTGGAACCCGTACTTGCTCCTGCCGGACTGGGTATGTGGCAGGTGGTAGTCGCATTAATCTCCGGTATTGCTGCTAAAGAAATAGTAGTTTCCAGCTTCAGCGTACTATTTCATATTGGCAATATTACATCCCCGTCAGGAATGGCAAGCCTGACTGACATTCTGGGGCAGTATGGCTTTGGTGCTTTAAATGCTTATGCTTTAATGGTTTTCAGTCTCTTATACACGCCCTGTGCAGCTACCATCGGTGTAATACAAAGAGAGATGCGCTCTACCAAATGGACCCTTTTTGTAATTATCTTTCAATTAGGCATTGCTTTACTGGTATCAACTTTGGTTTATCAGATTGGAAGTCTGTTTTTCTAGGAAAGGAGTTTTCTTATGATAGGAATTATGATCGGAGCAGTAATACTTGGTTATACCGGATATATTATATATAGGAAAAGTAAGGATCTGAAAGCAGGTAAATCCTGCTGCGGCGGGTGTTCTTCCTGCGCTTCGAAAGGGAAATGCCATAGTAACTAAAAAAGTTATTATACATTATTTCGCTGTAAAGTTAGATCAGAATCATTTTTAACCCGGTAACATTAGCTTAAGAATTAATTTGCAAGGGCTTCTGTAGAAGAAATTAACAGTCTTGTTTCTATGAATTTATCATTTACCGCATGATTAAAACGGTATTTGATTGGTTCGAAGGGAGCTTCGCAGCTGTATGTTTGCTTTACGGAAGCTCTATTTTCTTCCTATGGTTAATAAGAATATCAATAAAATATATTTTTAAAAATTAAAAAGGAAATAGGAATACCTTGTAGAATATTAGTAGTATAGGTGATTAGTAAATCGTGAAAACCTTGTGTTAGAGTTTGAATAGTAGAGGAATGATATTGGAGATACTGATTTTTAATAGTTTACACTCATTTGCGTTATCCTGCAAGAAGGAGGGAAGGCATGGAGCATGATTTAAATATTAGACAGAAGCTGGAAAGAAGAGAGCATGAAATTCTAAGCCCCTTTGCAGCATTTTCAGATCAGTCACAGGGGCGGGATCTATATGAAGCGCCTTGTGATATCCGGCCAATTTACCAAAGAGACAGGGATAGAATACTGCATTCCAAAGCATTTCGCAGGCTGAAGCATAAGACACAGGTATTTCTTGCACCGGAGGGTGACCATTATCGGACGAGACTGACACATACACTTGAGGTATCCCAGATTGCAAGAACCATTGCGAAAGCATTGTTATTGAATGAGGAACTGACGGAAGCAATCGCCCTAGGACATGATTTGGGACATACACCCTTTGGACATGCGGGTGAAAGAGCATTAGACCGCATTTGCCCGATTGGTTTTGAACATCATATGCAGAGCATAAGGGTGGTCGAAACACTGGAGAATCATGGCAGGGGATTAAATCTTTCTAAGGAAGTAAGGGACGGAATTAAAAATCACCAGACAGCGGGTGATCCTTCAACTCTGGAAGGTAAGATTGTTCGTCTGTGTGATAAAATTGCTTATATCAATCATGACATCGATGATGCAATCAGAGGCCAGATTATGACGGAAGAGGAAATTCCTAAAGAATATACCGACCTTCTTGGTCATAATCTCGGTAAAAGGCTGGATACCTTAATTCATGATATTGTATCCAACAGCGAGAATCGGAACGATATTATCATGTCTCCTGAAATCGTGAAGGCTATGAAAAATCTGCGGGAGTATATGTTCCAAAGCGTATACATGAACAAGAAGGCGAAAGCGCAGGAAGAGCAGGCAGAGCGGCTTCTGGAGCAATTATTTATATATTATGAGAAGCACTTAGAGCGGTTGCCCGAAGAGTATCGTCTTCGGATGGAACAGCTGAATGAACCCTCTTACCTGGTGGTATGCGATTATATCGCAGGTATGACGGATCGTTATGCAGTTTCAAAATTTAAGGAATTAATGATCCCATCAGCTTGGAGTGTTTACTAGAAAGAAGATGGAACACATACTAGAATTCACTTGTCAAAATAAAGTTACGGTGGGAGGTGTACACAATGTTTTATTCCGATGAGCTGGTAGAAGAAATCAGAAGTAAAAATGATATCGTAAGCGTCATTGGCTCCTACATAAGATTACAGAAAAAAGGCAGCAATCATATGGGGCTTTGCCCTTTTCATAATGAGAAAACACCTTCCTTTTCCGTAAGTGCATCAAAGCAGATGTACCATTGCTTTGGATGCGGAGTTGGAGGTAATGTTTTTACCTTCATCATGGAATATGAAAATTATTCCTTCATAGAAGCGTTAAAGTTCCTGGCAGAACGAGCTGGTGTACAGCTTCCGGAGCAGGAATATTCCGAAGAAGCCAAGAGGCAGTCGGATCTGAAGGGACGTCTTCTTGAGGCCAATAAACAGGCTGCCAAATATTTTTATTATCAGCTGGTATCACCGAGAGGGCATACCGCCCATGAATATCTGATAAAACGTGGTTTATCGGAGGATACCATAAAACAGTTCGGGTTAGGCTATTCCAATCCTTATAGTGATGATTTGTATAAATACCTGAAAGGGCTTGGCTATGAGGATGATTTCCTTAAGCTTTCAGGACTGGTCACTATTGATGAACAGAAGGGCGGAACCGATAAATTCTGGAACAGAGTAATGTTCCCAATCATGGATATTAACCACCGGGTTATTGGCTTCGGTGGACGAGTCATGGGTGACGGTTTACCGAAATACCTGAATTCACCGGAGACCATGTTATTTGATAAAAGCAGAAATTTATATGGTTTGAATTTCGCCAGATCATCAAGAAAATCGAATTTATTGATCTGCGAAGGGTATATGGATGTTATCGCACTTCACCAGGCAGGCTTTACCAATGCGGTGGCGGCACTCGGTACCGCCTTTACCACATTTCATGCAAATTTATTGAAGAGATATACGAATGAGGTATTATTAACCTTTGATAGTGACGCTGCCGGAACGCAGGCTGCCCTTCGTGCGATTCCAATCCTGAAGGAAGCAGGGCTCTCAATTAAGGTTATTAACATGAAGCCTTACAAGGATCCGGATGAATTCATCAAGGCATTAGATGCGGAAGAATATCAGAAGAGAATTAACGAAGCTAGAAGCAGCTTTTTCTTTGAAATTGATATTCTGCAGACGGAATTCGATATGTCTGATCCGGAACAGAAAACGAAATTCTTTCATGAGACGGCGAAGAAACTGGTTGGTTTTCAGGAGGAACTGGAGCGTAATTTCTATATTGATGCTGTAGCGAAAGCATATCAGATTGATGTAGAACAGCTGAGAAGGCTGGTTAATAAGCTTGGGAACCAGCTTGTGGTGGGCTTGGCTGAGCCCAGGGAACCTCGCACAGAGGCTGCC
>Ga0207834_1000377_pt1 | contig 16239 bp, 16 predicted proteins | sample LuqExpMetagenom5_FD_187763 | JGI IMG/M metagenome (GOLD analysis project Ga0207834, IMG submission 187763) | Tropical forest soil microbial communities from Luquillo Experimental Forest, Puerto Rico - Sample 5 (SPAdes) | ecosystem: Environmental > Terrestrial > Soil > Tropical forest ...
AATTCAATTATGATATTACCCTCAAGTGGTGAAAAATCGATAATTCCCAGTAATACCGGATTAGATAAGGCATTCGTAAATTCAGAATATTGAACAGCCTCGGAATTCATTACTTCAACCTGAACATTTTTTCTTAGATACGCCGGAAGATTGGTGGAAAGCAGTCGGGCGTAATGTTCAAATATAATGTTCATGGTACGTAAATGTTCTTTGGAGAACTTGGATGGTCTGGCGAAATCGTAATTTTTAACCTGCTTTTCCGTCGTCTGCTGATATTCATCCGCATCAAGCTCACCGCTGCTAAGCGCCGCCAGCAGATTATCTATCTCGTTTTGGGATAGGACATCGCCCATTTACATTACCTCCCTAGCATTCTAGTTACATAATAACATAAAATAAGAATAAAATCATCATATTTCTTGCATATATGTGGTACTTCAAACCATTTTCCTAGTCTGTTATAATATTTCCAAAGGAAACCTTCATGATGAAGTCAGACTTGAACAGATCCTGGACACCGGCAAGTACCTGCTCCTTAATCTTCTCTTTATTGGAATTTACATTTACTTCATCAGCGGTGTACTGAGAGAAAGCATTCTGAACAATTTCTTCAATTGCATTCTTGTTTTCCGCAATCTTCGTATTTAAGGTAGCATAGTCCGCATGCTTGCTGTTCATCGCCAATGAAACATAGAATACTGCATAATGAGGGTTGGAATCAGTACTTTTCAAAGGAATGGTCAGTTTATCCGGTAATTCATAGCTGACAATGTCGGCTATTGAGACCTCCGCTTTGGCAGCATCGGGATTCTCCAATTCAAGATCAACAATGGATGCAACCTTGGTAACCAGCTGATTTGTTCTATTTGCGGAAGGAACAATTGCAAATATAAGAACTCCGGTCAGAACTGTATTAATTAGTACAATTGCCATAATAATAATCGTTAATATATTCTTCCTCACTTTGTATCCCCCTTGAATTTCATATTCGATGAATATCATCGAGATTGATAAGAAATCATCTTATCCTCCGCTGTATTCATTGTATATTTTATTTCATTCTTCTGTTTTTCGCTCTTCCTTCCGCCGTAGCATTGCTGGCGATGGGTTCATATTACAATTCTCGACTATATATCTCTTTTTTGTATAATATTACAAGATTTCTAACCTCTTGTCTACTTTCTTTTACTATTATTTTGTTTCCGGAGGTCAGTGTTATGATTGTGTCAGGAGCCTCCTCAACTTTTTCAATTAGTTCTGCATTGATGATTAGTTTGGTATCATTCAGTCTTGTCACTTCGATCATTTTTGTTCTCCTCCTTCCTTTCATCGATCTGATAGCGTCAACTTTACCCTAAGCATCGATATATTGTAAATAGAATTATGAAAAAGGGTGGCAGTTTTCGCCGCCACCCATCATTACTGACATATGGCATTCCTATTCATACATCAGCCCTGTGTTATCTCTTCAAATTGATCAGTTCTTCCAACAAGGTGTCAGATGTTGTTATTATTCTGGAGTTAGCCTGGAAACCTCTTTGTGTAGTAATCATATCCGTAAACTGCTGGGATAGATCAACATTGGACATTTCCAATACACCTGTGGTTAAGCTGCCGCCTCCCTGCGTAGGATCTTGTCCTATTCCATCAAATTCACCGGAGTTCTGCGTTGCAGCAAACATACTGTTGCCGACAGCTTCCAAGCCCGCAGGATTCGCAAAGCTTGCTACAGCAATCTGTCCTAGTAATCTGCTGTCTCCGTTGTCATATTTTCCGTAAATCTTACCGGAGGCATCAATGCTGACACCTGTCATATTACCTACCTTCTTACCGGCTCCAATTCCAGCCAGGCTTCCTTTGGTAGCCTCCAGTGACGAGGAACCACTGGTAGAATACATTGTAATCTTGGAGAAATCTACATCAATCGACTGGAATGGATTAGGATCGGCATTGATGGAAAAGCTAACGCTATTTCCAGGAGTTGAACCATCACCAACACTGACAAAGGAACCTGTAGAACCGTTAAACGTTAATAAAGGAGTATCCGTTGTATCGATTGTTACTGTTCCATCATCAGCTACATCTGCCTGATATTCGATTCCGCCGAAGCTGAAAGAGGTTATGGCAGATGCTTCATAGGTAACATCACCGGTATCCGCGTCGGTAAGTTTATTAACGAAGATAGATTGACCATCCTCATCCTTAATATCTGTTATAGCAGCCTTATATACATTGGTTGAGTCATCTGACTGCCATACTTTCATATCTGCTGTATAACTGTGACCCATATTATCATAAAATGAAAAATTAACTACCTTACCGGTATCACTGGTAACCTGTGTATCCTTACTATCAATATTACCGGATATGTATAAAGCGGTTGTAGCTTCCGGATTAGCATACATATTATCCGGAGCCATAATCGTAAGCGGGCTTACCGTATCAGCAATTGTTTTCGTAGGATCATTCGGATCTACCTGCCATCCCATAACTGCTGCACCTGTGGCTGTACATAACGTACCCTGAGCATCTACATTAAAGGAACCTGCCTTGGTAAAATAATTAGTTCCACTTTTGTTAACAACAAAAAAGCTGTCACCTTCAATCATTACGTCGAAGGGATTATCGGTTCTTTGAGAAGCACCGCTGGTCGTAATTGATGTAGTTATGGAAGCAACATTTGCTCCCAGACCGATCTGCATCGCATTACGTCCTGTGGATCCTGTTGTAGCATTAGGTCCGGATGCACTCTGCGTTGTCTGATAAAATACATCAGAAAAAGTAACGGAACTTGATTTAAAACCGATTGTGTTAACGTTTGAAATGTTATTACCTATTACATCCATCTTTGCCTGGTGTACTTTAAGTCCTGACACACCAGAAAACAATGATCTCATCATAGTTTTTTGACCTCCAATTTCTGCAACTCATCATTTGTATCCAATCTGTCAGTCATGGATACTTAAGCCTCCAAAAGGTCCGGCTTATTACATGATTACTGCGCCATCAATATTTGTAAATACTTTATCTTCCCCATCGTTTACAGCGGTGATTACCGTATTGTTCTTTACATTGACGATAAAGGCAAGATTATCTACCATTACTAAAGATTCATTTATTCCCTTCTCACTGGCTTTTTTTGCTCCACTTTCCAGTCTGGCCAGCTGATCATCCGTCAAATCGATATTGCGGCTTGCCAGCCTCTCATTCGCATGCTTGGAAAACTTTAATTCTGTCTCACTGGCGGCCTGCTGACTTTTTAATATTTCACTGAAGGGTGTGGAGACTACTTGCTTTGCAGCTGCTGCATTGTTACTCTTCGCGGCATTCAGCTGTTGCGTCATCTGCTCTATGGAAGGAAATTGATTTACAGGAATGTTCATAATTATCTCCATTCCGCCGCTTATCGCGACTCCTTGTACATTTCCGCTGCTTATACTGTTATGTATTAAGCTTCCTTTGATTTACTGCAGTTTCTTATGCTGTTGTAGTGCCAGATGCCGTTGTATCTGCTACTGTACTATCTGAAGCTGTTGTAACTTCAGCCGTACTATCACTGCTTGTATCATCAATTACAGCGTTTTGTACCTGAAGTGTTACCTTATCCTTTATTGTCGTGTATTGCGAGTCATTAAATGCTACTGTTACTTTATATGTACCATTGTCATATCCACTGAAAGCGGATGCTTTGACGGTTACTTTATTACCGGAAACACTTACCAGCGACGAATCAACTATTTTATCGTTGATTGCTATTGCTACTTTGTCAGCTACGGTATTACCGGAACCAAGGTTAACATCAAAGGTCAGATCCTTTGGATTAGCTGCATCATATTTTAATGCCGTTGCATTCGTTACTCCCGGAAGTCCCTTCTCTGTCAAATAAGTGTCATCGATCACACTGTCTAGCTGATCAATTCCATATAAACTGCCATTGATGGATAACTGCGCCTTTGATCCGTTCATATTAACGAAATCCACTCTGCCGCTGATATAAGTCGTGTCACCGGTTGTATTCTCCGCTTTCACAATAACATTTTTGCCAACGAGGCTGAAGGCTTGCGAAGTGGATGCTGAAGAACTAAGATTTTGAAGCTGTTCCAATTGTGAGAATGTCGCCAGCTGGGATATATATTCCGTATCCGTATTCGGATTCAAAGGATCCTGATATTTCATCTGCGTTGTCAGCAGTTGTAAAAATGCATCCTTACCAAGCTCATTATTCGTGGTTTTTTTAGTAGTCGTTGAGGACTTTGTCTGTTGAATTACTCCATCCTTCACTGTTTGTACCAAATCACTCATGTCTTTCCTCCTTTCGTAAGTGTTTATTCTTATGTAATCTTTCTTATGTAATAATTCTTATGTAGTAATTCTTATGTAGTAATTCTTTGTAGTAATTCTTTGTAGTAATTCTTATGTAGTAATTCTTTGTAGTAATTCTTTGTAGTAATTCTTTGTAGTAATTCTTTGTAGTAATTCTTTGTAGTAATTCTTTGTAGTAATTCTTTGTAGTAATTCTTATGTAATAATTCTTAGGTAGTAAACCTTATGTAATCTTCCTTCTGCATTCTCTGCTATTATCAGCAGCTCTGCATTATGCCGTGTAGTCAATCTGGCTGCCTCTGATACCTGTCACATCCTGAGTGGTTGCATCTTCAACAGCATCATCCGTCATTTGGATGGCTTCTTCCAGAGTAATCTTCTTACCGTTATTATTCTGTTTGGAATTATCCTGCTCTTTCGCTGCATCCTGACTGTTCTGATCAAAAGCATAATTTGCAACAGTTACTTCAATTGCATCCACCTTTAATCCCTGTGCAGATAAGGTTTCCTTTAAGGTATTCATCTGACTTTCAATTGCTTCTTTACTGACTTCATTCTGAACTACGAACTGTGCTGTCATAACACCGTTCTTGGATTGTACGGTTAGATTAACCTTGCCCAGATTTTCCGGGTTCAGCTGTAATTCCATTGATGTCTGATCCGTATTTACCGTAACCTTGATGCTCTCAATAATCTGATTGGCTATTTCACGAAGCTGAGTCACCTGAACCATGTTACCTGAAAAGCTTACCTGAGTTTCCTTCGTTGCACCAACTAAGTTATCAACGAAAGCCTGGAATTGATCCGGTGCCTTCAGGTTCTTGTTATCATGCTTGCCTGTATCCTGATGTGCTCCGGTGTTGCTTTCTTTGGTATTGTCGGTTTGAACCAATTCAGTCTTGCTGCCTTTTACGCTGTTCGTATCATCGGATGAAGCAGCATCCTCTGATTTCTTATTAACAGCTTCCGGCTGCTTCTCCTCTTGCGTCGCTGTAGCAGCTGCAGCATCAGATGTTTCAGTCGTCTGAGATATTGCTGTCTGAGGGTCAGTCGGCGTTTGTTCACCAGCCTTAGTAAGTATTGCATCAATCTGTTCCTTAGTTAATCCCAGATCAGCGTTTGTTATTATCCCATCAACCTTTTGAAGCAATTCCTTCATCTGATTAGCCAGATTTTCATCCGTTAATGCCGATAAAATATTCGTCTGCCCACTGTTTGCGAGAACTAACTGTTGTAAGTTATCAGGATTGAGTAAATCGGTTATGGTCATCCCCTGATCCTGAAGAAGCTGATTTAATTCTTCTTGCGAAAGATTTAACGTATTCATGACTGCTTGTTGAACTGACTGAAGCATTCCGACGATTTCTGAAATCAACTGTTCATTAACAGTTACATCCCCAGTTGAAGCTTCTTTATCTTCTGTACTACCGGTATCCTTCACGGTATTCGCCTTTGCGTTTCCCGTCTGATTTGCTGCAGTTGTATTATCTGTCGATGCAGCTTTTGTCTGAACATTATCTGTCTGATTGTCTGTAAGATCAGCATCATCACTTTTATTTGTCTGCGCAGCACCGGTTTTCTGAAAGGATGTCTTCTTAACTGTTGTGCTATCTACATTCCCGGCAGTATTCTGACCAGTTTTCATGTTATTGCCTATGAACAGGTCAAAGCCCTTCCCTGCTTGTTTTCCTTTTGAAGTGACGCTTGGTGTGCTTCCAAACAGATTAGCTGTCTGTGTCATAACGCTTTGCGTCATCATGTGGTTTCCTCCTTTCTTCAAGGCAGTCTGTATTAGTGAAGAATACAGAGCCTCTTATGATATTTATAATAAGAAGTATTGAAAGCTTCCTACTATCTTCTCGGTCTTACTGGGTAACAGAAGCCAGTTTTGCTGCATCCATATCCAGCATCTTCTTTGTGATCTTCGCCGCAACAACACTATCCATCTGTGCCAGAATTGCCGCGCTTTCTTTCGGCTTCATGCTTAATAAGATCTCTGCGACGGATTCCACATCAGCTGTCATTGTCTGCAAAATCTGGGCTGCCGCTGCGGGCTCCATGCTTTTATAAATATCAGCCTTTTCCTGTATCGCATCCGAATATTGCAGCTGCTCAACTACCTGTCTGTATATCTCCGCTGCATTCGTTGGATCAATTGCTTCATAGTATTTTTTATATTCTTCTATGCTTGGGGCAGCATCGGCAAATACTACATTCTTATCAAACTCGGCAACTCGTGCTTCAAAAGCCTTCTGATTATCTTCAAAAACCTTTAAACGGTCAATCTCTGCCTGCAGGTCAGCAACCGTAGAATTGCTGTCCGTACTGGTTTTATCCATATCAGCGATTGTTGCTTCCAGCTCATGGATTTTTGCCACAGCCTCAGCAAGGGAAGAATATTCGTAATTATTCTCGTCCGCTACCTGCGTATCTGATACACTCGGAAGAATACGGTTGATGACCGGAACATCCTTCAATATCGGTCTTAATACTCCGGAACCAAAGCCACCGACATCCAGTTTAATCAAGATACCGAATACTGCTAGCCATATAATTACTATCAAGAGTGCAATAAGAACGGTTAAGATCTTATTCCCCTCTTTTTTTTCTTTATTTTCCTCTTTATTCTTCTTCGCCATTAAGTGTCCTCCTCAGGAAGCGTAGGATTGCTGTAATGAAAACTGTTAAGCTCATCGATTTCTTTACGCTCCTCGGCATCAAATTCAAGTAAATATTCCTCAAAAGCCTTTTCCTTCAGCCGTTCCTGCGTCTTTCGTTCTACCATCGCATCACTAAGCCGAATTCTGGCAACCTCTAACCGGTGAGCAGCATTTTTAACGACTGTAGCCTGCTGTTTGATATTCATCTTCATAACATCAATGGCCTGTTCGCACTGCTTGATTTTGATGATATCAAGCCTGTCGGATCTTAAGCTTCTCAGTTCTTCCTCATAAGATTTCTTTCTGCTTTCCATCTGCTCCAGCTTCTCTTCTTCCATAGTCAGACGAAGTCTGGCATTTCCATAGGCGATCTTCATCTGATCTTCCAGCTTTTGCTTTATCTGAAGCAGATTTTCCATTGAATATATGAACTTTTTCATTATTTATCAAATATCTCCATCAGTAATGTAATTTCCTCAGCAAGTCCCAGCTTTGTATCCACATCCTGCTGCAGGAATTCATTCACTTCTTTTATTTTTGATATAGCATAATCAATATCAGCATTGGAACCACTCTTATAAGCTCCAATATTAATCAGATCTTCCGCATCGTAGTAAGTTGCCAGAACGTTCTTCAATTTGCCTGCCGCTGCTTTATGCTCCGATGTTACAATGGAACTCATACATCTTGATATACTCTGAAGGATATCGATTGCAGGATAATGGTTTTTATGTCCGAGCTTTCTGGATAACATGATATGCCCATCCAGAATACTTCGTGCGGTATCGGTAATAGGTTCATTAAAATCATCACCGTCTACCAGAACCGTATAAAGTCCGGTGATGGAGCCATGTTCTGAATTACCGGCTCTCTCAAGCAGCTTTGGCATCTCCGAATAAACACTCGGCGGATATCCTCTAGAAACCGGCGGTTCACCGGAGGCAAGTCCTATCTCACGCTGCGCCATAGAGTAACGGGTCAGGGAGTCCATCATCAGCAAAACATCTTTTCCCTGATCCCTGAAATATTCAGCAATTGCTGTTGCAGTCTTAGCTGCCTTTTTACGCATCAATGCTGGTTTATCAGAGGTTGCGACAACAAGAACTGATCTCTTTAATCCTTCTTCTCCAAGGTCACGCTCGATGAATTCACGTACCTCTCTGCCTCGCTCTCCGATTAATGCTATGACATTGATATCGGCTTTTGTATTTCTGGCAAACATACCGAGCAGGGTACTCTTACCAACACCGCTTCCTGCAAAGATACCAATTCTCTGACCTTTACCCACGGTCAGCATCGCATCCACTGCTTTTACTCCAAGTGGCAATACTTCACCAATAATTTTGCGTTTTAACGGATCAGGAGGAGCTGCTTCTGCAGGATAAAAGGTATTACAGTAAAGCTCAGTCTGATCCAGGGGATTACCAAGTCCATCCAGGGTCATACCCAGAAGGTTTTCACCAACAGGAACCTTGAAGGTTGATCCGGAGTTTTCTACCAGACTTCCGATACCTACTCCTGTCATATCATCATAAGGCATCAGAAGAATTCTGTTCTCACGAAAGCCGATTACTTCTGCAAGCTTCTTCTCTGACTGACCAACTCCGGTAATATAACATACATCATTCAGGTTTGCGCTTGGACCCGATGCCTCAATCGTAAGACCAACCATTTTAACGACCTTACCGATTTCTCTTTCATATGATTTATCAAGAAGCTGCCTGTATTTATTAAAATCGACTGTAATCATGTTACCTGCCTTTGTATAGTACGCTTCAGTTTATGGAATATATCGGCAAAATTCGCCAAAAGCTAAATACTGCCGATTAATTTTAAATCAGTAATCAGGTTATTCAGTTGAACATCAAGACTGCAATTAATAACTTTTAGCTCTGTTTCGATCAGGCATTGGTTTTTCTTAAAGCTCAAATCTTCCGAGATATATAATTCAACCTCGCGCCCGATAGCACCGAGAAGGAGATTTTTACGCATGGAAATATACTCATAATCCTCTTTGGAAACCCGGATTGTGTACTCATTGCTCTTGTCCATGTTCTTAATTGCTTTACTGATCAGATAGAAAATAACCTCATCCTTATCTTCTACAACAATGCCGGTAATCTTCTCTACCAATGCAGCAATCAGCTGAACCATCTGCGGTTCCAGAGCTTTTGCCATGTCTTCATATTCAGCCTGCAGCTGTCTTTCCTTCTCATCATACTCAGCTTTCAGCTTCTGAGCCTCATTTTTGACTTGAAGCATACCAACCTCATAGCCCTTTTTCTGAGCTGCGGTATAAGCATCTTTTTTAATCTGCTCTGCTTCTTTCTTGGCCTGCTCCAGAATCTGCTCGGCTTCATTCTGTGCTTCTTCTAATACCTTAGTACTCTTCTCCTGAAGCTCTTCCGGGGATGGAAGTGCTTCTACTACCACAGCCTTTAACCCTTCTACAAAACCTTCCGTAAATCTTTCCGGTTGGTTGACGACTGTTCTAAATATTGCATTTTTTCTCTCTTCGAGCTCCTTATCTATCCTAAGATGAGTATCAATTGTCTTCTTTGCCTCATCATCGCAACGTACGCAGTAAGCTTTAATTACATTAGACAACGATCTCGTCACCTCCGCCTCTCGAAATAATAATTTCTGAGGAATCTTCCAGTTTTCTTATAATATTAACAATCTTCTGCTGAGCTTCTTCCACATCCTTCAAACGTACAGGACCCATGTATTCCATGTCTTCCTTGATCATTGCAGACAGACGTTTCGACAGGTTGTTAAAGATAACATTCTGAACTTCTTCATTGGAGCCTTTCAGAGCAACTGCCAGCTCATTATTATCAACTTCACGAAGTACTCTCTGGATGGATTTATCATCGAGGCTGAGAATGTCTTCGAATACGAACATCTTTCTTCTGATTTCATCTGCAAGTTCAGGCTCTTCAATCTCCAAGGTTTCCATGATGTGTTTTTCGGTACCACGGTCAACCGTATTGAGGATTTCGACGATGGAATCGACACCACCGACAATGGTGTAATCCTGATTTACTAAGGAAGCAAGCTTACGCTCCAATACTTTTTCCACTTCTTTAATAACATCAGGAGACGTACGATCCATCTGGGCGATACGTTTAGCAACATCAGCCTGCTTATCAGGAGCTAATGATGAAATAATTGTTGAAGCCTGTCCAGGTGAAAGATAGGATAAAATCAATGCGATGGTCTGAGGATGCTCATCCTGTATAAAGTTCAACAGCTGGGACGCATCCGTCTTTCTTACGAATTCGAAAGGACGTACCTGGAGGGAAGCGGTCAGCTTGCCAATAACATCTCTTGCCTTATCAGCACCGAGAGCTTTTTCCAAAAGCTCCTTCGCATAAGCGATACCGCCTTCAGCAATATATTGCTGAGCAAGACAGATTTCATAGAATTCATCAAGTACCTGATCCTTGGTAGCCGGCGAAATGCTTCTTGTATTGGCTATCTCCAGGGTCATGGTTTCTATTTCTTCTTCCTTCAGGTGCTTAAAAATATTCGCTGAACGTTCCGGTCCCAGGGAGATTAATAAAATAGCGGCTTTCTGGGTACCAGAAATATCATTGTTAATCTTTGCCATAGCAAACCTCCTTAGTTCCAGTCTTCATTGAGCCAGTTGCGCAACAGCTGTGCCACTGCTTCGGGTTTTTCATCCACAAACTTCTCTATCATTCTTCGAACTTCAGATACCTCATTGAAATCAATATCCTCAATCGTCTGATTTTCCTTCGTTGTAGCAAGTAGCTGTTCCACAGATAATTCCGGTTCAAGTTCGGTAACTTCCACCGGTCTCACACCCCTGAATACTACGTATACCAGCAGTGCTACAATCAATACAGCTAATATTATCTGCAGATAATCCGTCCAGCTCTTTGCAGTAACTGTCTTTGGAACGAATACCGGCTGGTCATAAGCATTGATGGTAATCTTATCTACAGAAATACCGGTTGCGGCAGATACCAGGGTGTAAATGGTCGGATCTACCGTTAAGGTCGTTCTGGCACTGTTCTGCAGCGCATACTGTGCAAAGGTTGTACCCTGTAATAATCCCTGGGTCTGAAGATCTTCTTCCTTATAGGTGGTTACCTTAGTTAATACAATACCAATCGAGGAATTTGCAGGGACAACAGCACCCACCTCATATTGGGTATTCGTCTCTTTATAATTGGGTGTATAATCATATTCCTGAATGTCTACCTTACCATCGGAGGATGTAGTATCCGTCGTTGTATAGGTTGTTGCACTGTTCGAATCAGTTCCTGGGGTACCGCCTGAGGTTCCGGCATTCTCTGATTTGTAGGTATAACTATGACTGTACAGACCCTGATCCTGACCGTCAGCAGGTGTATATTGCTTATAGAGTTCCGATACGACGTCCATGTTAAAATTCAGGTTCGGCATTATGACAGCATCATCAAAGCCGCTCTTAATCAAGCCTGTATAAAGATTATTAATATAGGTATTACGCAGACGATCTTTGTAATCCTGCGTACTGCTTACAGTACCGGAATATAAATCATCTCCGCCGCCGTAAAGCAGATTACCGTATTGGTCTGCTACTTTAATTGAGTCCGGTTTTTCATTACCAATGACTGCCGCAACTACCTCAGCAATTGTCTGAGCTGTTTTAGACTCAAAATCAGTATTAATGGTCAGCATTACGCTTGCGCTTGTATCCTTTGCCTCAGTAAGTATCGAATCCGTGGAATCACTAGGAATATAGTTAACCTCTGCGTCCTCTACACCTTTCATTTTCATGATGCTGCTGCGCAGCTGGTTCTGAAAATACAGGTTTAACTTAAGGGTACGGTCACTGTTGGTCGTACTTAAGCTGTTGTTGAGAAGATCATCCACAGTGATTCCTGTTGAAGGGATATCATTAGTTGCCAAAAGAAACATTGCATCGGATGATTTGTCGGCATCTACATAAATTGTCAGGTTATCCTGACCTACCTTGTAAGCGATACCATCATTTTTTAAAAGGTCTACAATTGAAGCAGCATCCTTTGTCGAATCAGCAATTGTAAGCTTTTCATAATTAGTCCTCTGCATTAAAAAAACGAGTAAAGTAAACGCAAAAATAACAATACAGACGGCACTGATGATGATTGTCTTCTGCTTGCTCGTATATTTATTCCATATATCTAAAAGCTGTTTTAATATTTGCTTAGCTCTATCAGCCATTACTCTATGCTCCTATGCGTGTTTTTACCGTTCTTTAGAATTGAAGGTTCATAATTTCCTTATAAGCATCCATTACGTTATTACGGATTGCAACAGTATATTGCAGCGATAAATTTGCTTTCTGCTGGGCAACCTGAAGATCATGCGTACTGTCGGTAAGACCAAGCGCATATGAAGTTTCAGCTTCTTGTGCGGCGTTCGAATAATCGTTCGTCTCATTTACCAGGTTAACCGCTGCCTGGAACATGCTTTCAAAAGAAGCATTATTATTCTCTGAAGTCTTTGTTGTCGAATTTGAGCTTAACTTAGTTAAGTCTGTTAAACTATTTACTGAAGTAATATTCATTCATGGTCTCCCTCTGCTGCCTGATAGCAGCATATATTATTGATTCATATTTCCATCCGGATTAATATAACTATTTACCTACTTCGAGACCTTTCATCGCCATGTTCTTTGTTGCATTGAATGCAGTCACATTCGCTTCATAGGAACGGGAAGCATCAATCATATCCGTCATTTCCTGAACAACATTAACATTGGGATAAGTAACATAGCCATCCGCGTCTGCATCAGGATGGGAAGGATCATAAACCTTGCGCATCTCTGTTTTCGTATCTTCAGCGATTTGGGTTACCTTCACGCCATTACCGTCTGTTCCCGCAGTTTTCATAAGGACATCACTAAAAGGCGTATTATCTTTTTCCGAAAAAACTACTGTTTTCCTTCTGTATACATTGCCATTCTCATCACGGGTTGTATTCACATTGGCGATATTCTGCGATATGATATCAAGCCTAAGCCGCTGGGCAGTCATACCACTCGCACTGATATTCAGTCCGCTCATCATTGACATAAAATTAACCCCCCTGTGTCATTTGTTTTGATTTCATTCATGGTTTATATAATTATTATATAATATGTATCAATACTTATCTTGTAAGTACTGCTTTGATTCTGTTAAATTCCTGTGTCATGGAATCTAAGAGAGCATCGTAACGGATCTGATTATCAGCCAAATAAGAAGATTCCGTGTCGATATCAACATTATTACCGTCCAGGCGGTAACTGGTTGAAGAATTATCGGTGTATACTGTAGCATTCAATGTATCTAAGTTGACATTAGCAACCTTGGAATCTAAAGAGCCTTCCCCCGCCAAAGCCGACTGCAGATATGATTCAAATTGCACATCTTTTCTCTTATAGCCTGGTGTATCAACATTTGCAATATTATTGGCAATAACTTCGTTTCTTTTCCAGCTTGCATCCGCAGCTTTATCCAGTACATTAATGTAGTTAAACGCGTTAGAACCTATCATCTCTACACTCCTTTCCATCCTATAAACATTATAATAAATATAAAAAAAAACACAAGATATATTTGCAAATTTAGTAGAATAATACTATCTCTTGTGGAATTATGCGTAAAGATATATAACTATTTTGTAGAAATTTCACCTATTTTACAACATACGCTAACATTATGTAAAATAGCCTAAAATAAGGGAATTTCATGGATCGTGATACTAAAATCCTTCCAATTTTTCTATCGCAAATAAAAAAGGATTTATCGGAAATACCTTTCCCACAAATCCCTTTGTTTTAATTACTCCATTTAATAAATATTCATAATTAATTATTGCTCATATTCTTCAATTCATCAAATACCACGTCATTGAGTACCCGGATATAGGTTCCCTTCATTCCTGAAGAACGGGATTCAATGACACCGGCGCTTTCGAATTTGCGAAGCGCATTCACGATAACTGATCTTGTGATACCAACTCTGTCAGCAATCTTGCTTGCTACCAGAATTCCTTCATTTCCCTTCAGTTCTTCAAAAATATGGGTGATTGCTTCTAATTCCGAAAAGGATAATGTACTGATTGCAGACTTCACAATCTGTACCTTTCTGTTCTCTTCCGCATTTTCCTCATTCACGGAACGCATCATCTCAAGGCCAACCACGGTAGTACCGTATTCACTTAAAATGATGTCATCCAGAGTGTACTGCGGACCATTTTTATATAGGAATAAGGTTCCCAACCTCTCTCCTGCAATATCTATCGGTGTAATGATCGCCTGATAGGAGTCAACGTTATCAAACTCAAAGCCAAGGGTTCTTAAATTAACATTCTCTTTGGTAGATAATATATTTAAAAGTCTTTCATTCAAAAGCCCGTCGATATGTCTTCCAACAGCGTCCTTAATCAGTTCCTTGATTTCAATGATATCATTACGGTTCTTAACACCGAGTACTTTGCCTTTGCGGCTGATTACCAATACATTAGATACAAGTATTTCGCTCAAGACCACACAGATGTCATTAAACACAACCTTATGCGAGTTATTATTATGCAGTAGGTTGTTAATCTTTCTTGTTTTATCCAATAACTGTACGCTCATTAAATATTTCCTCCCGGCTTTCATTGTTCCCTATAGCTTCTCCATTCACATTAAGAGATAATGTCCATTTTATGGAAGAAGGTAATACAATCAGAATCCCTTCTTAATTGTATTACCTTTTTGATTTTAGCATATGTTATTCTTAAAAACAATAGTCTTTTCTTCATTTTGGCACACATTATTAGATAATTCATATTTTTTTTATCCAATTTTGTATTTTTACAAAAATAGTATTAATATTTAATTTATTTCGAACTACTAATTACATAACCACATTTTGGATTTTCACATACCAGTCTATTCCCTTTTTCCACAACAACTCCGCCGCACTTTTCACAACTTGTGTTCGAAGGCTTCTGCCATGTCATAAAATCACAATCCGGATTGTTGGCACAACCATAGTATCTTCTACCCTTCTTAGTCTTGCGAACTACTATGTCACTGCCGCAGTTCGGACAGGAAACACCGATTTTCTCCAGATAAGGTTTCGTATTCTTACAATCAGGGAAGCCTGGGCATGCTAGGAATTTACCGTGAGGACCATATTTCACAACCATGTTTCTGCCGCACAATTCGCAAACCTCATCCGTAACCTCATCCTCAATCTTAATCTGATCCAGTTCGTCATGAGCATTATTAACAGCTTCCATAAGATCAGGATAGAAGTTACTGACTACCGTCTTCCAATTGACAGTACCATCTTCCACACAGTCAAGCAGTGATTCCAGATTAGCAGTAAAATTCTCATCTACGATACTTGGAAATGCAAGCATCATGATCTTATTCACCGCTTCACCCAATTCAGTGACATACAGATTCTTATTTTCCTTCACCACATATCTTCTAATAATAACTGTCGTAATGGTCGGAGAATAAGTACTGGGCCTTCCGATGCCAAGCTCTTCCAGGGTCTTAACGAGGGAGGCCTCCGTATAATGAGCAGGCGGCTGGGTAAAATGCTGGCTCTTGTTTAGCTGTAACAGGGTCAGCTTATCACCTTCCTGTAAGCCTTCAAAAATCACTCCGCTTTCCTCTTCTTCCTCCTCAGGTGTATAAACACTCATAAAGCCGTCAAAAATCAGCTTGGAAGCGGAAGCGGTAAAACGGTAATCCTTTGCATCTATCTTAACAGTATTTGTCTCATATCTGGCAGGCTGCATTCTGCTGGCAACGAATCTCTTCCAGATTAACTGGTAAAGACGGAATTGATCCCTGTTTAAGGAATCCTTAACATCATTCGGGCTAAATTCTATATAAGTAGGACGGATAGCTTCGTGGGCATCCTGAATCTTCTTACCGGTACGTCCCTGATTTTCTTCCTGGGCAACAAATTCCTCACCGTAATTCTCTTTCACATACTGCTTTGCTGCCTGATCTGCTTCATCACTGATACGGACGGAGTCAGTACGCAGATAAGAAATCAGACCGACCGTACCATGTCCCTTAATATCAACACCTTCATATAACTGCTGGGCAAGCTGCATCGTCTTCTGCGTGGAATAATTCAAGGCTTTGGATGCTTCCTGCTGAAGGGTACTGGTTGTAAAAGGAAGAGGTGCTTTGCGGATACGCTCACTCTTTTTAACCTCGCTTACCTGGAATATCGCATTTTTGATATTTTTTAAAATTTCATTC
>Ga0207834_1000378_pt1 | contig 16233 bp, 15 predicted proteins | sample LuqExpMetagenom5_FD_187763 | JGI IMG/M metagenome (GOLD analysis project Ga0207834, IMG submission 187763) | Tropical forest soil microbial communities from Luquillo Experimental Forest, Puerto Rico - Sample 5 (SPAdes) | ecosystem: Environmental > Terrestrial > Soil > Tropical forest ...
CTGCGAATACAGCGGATTTTTTACGGTTGATGTGATAAACCTTCATACCCGGTTTCAGCTGTGCGTTCTTCTTTAAAAGATCGTCAAGCTTCGTGAAACCTGCAGCAATAGCTGCCTTTTCAGCATTTGCGGTGAATTCCCTTTCGGTTTTCGAACTGTTCAGAAAATTCTTGTATTCCTCACAAAAATCAAAGCTCTTTTTGATCTCAGCTTCCGTTGCATTTTCCCAGACAGTCTTTTGTTTGAATGAGAGCTGTTCCTGCAACTTCTGGCCTTCTGTCTTTGTTTCACTCATTATGTAATCCTCCTGTATATAAATGTTAGCATGTTATAGCACCAATACTTGCTGATTTACCGGACCTTCTTATTATATACCTTAATTTTCATTTTATAAACCAATTTATTGAATACAGTTCTTTTGAATGGTAATATGTATTTGTTTGAGGAGGATGTTTATGTTCGATTGCCATATGCATTCAAAGTTTTCGACCGACAGTATAATGGACGCCGACGCTGCCTGTGATGCTGCCGTCGCGCTTGGTCTTGACGGGATTGCCTTTACCGACCATCTGGATTTTGATTATCCCGATGAAAGCTTCATTATTGATTTTGACGAATATTTTTCCCATATGACTGCCGTTCAGAAACGATTTCAGGATAAGCTGAAGGTACTGACGGCAGTCGAAGTCGGGATACAGCCGCATGTGCTTGCCGAGTCTCTGAATGTGGTCGAAAGCCATCCTTTTGATTATGTGCTTGCCTCTATCCATATCATAGACAGGCTTGACCCTTACAGAGGGGACTATTACAGCAATAAGACCAAGGCGGAGGCCTATGAGCGTTATCTGCAGGAGATACTGTTCATGATCAGGAATTTCGGGTCCTTCGATATGGTAGGACATTTTGAATATATAATACGCTATGCCGGTTATCCTGACAGGACGTTAAGATATGCCGAACACTCTGATACATTTGATGCAATAATGAAGGAACTGATCGGCAGCGAGCGCGGCTTCGAACTGAATACAGGCACTTACAGAAACGCGTCATCCGAAATCGAATACGATATCGAAGTGCTCAAACGTTACAGGAGCCTGGGAGGCGAAATGATATGCCTGAGTTCCGACGCCCACAGGACCGAGCATATAGCGCTGAGATTCGATCATTATGCACAAATGCTGCGCGAAGCCGGCTTCAGATATACTGTGCATTTTGAATCAAGGAAACCCGTTTTTGATAAGCTTTAAGCCTCTATAACCCCGCCGCCCACAACCGCGTTGCCGTCATAGAAAACAACCGACTGGCCCGGTGTGATCGCGCGCTGCGGTTCGTCGAACATGACTTTGACTCTGCCGTCCGGCAAGGGACTGATTTTTGCAGGCGCTTCTTTCGCCGAGTATCTTATTTTGGCAGTGACTTTCAGTTCACCTTTAAGCTCGGGTATGGAGATAAAATTAAGATCCGCCGCCGTAAGACTGCCTGAAAATACTTCTGTTTCATCACCGAGGACCACCGTATCGTCATCGGGGTTGATAGACACAACAAACATCGGCTTCCCGAAGGAAATTCCAAGGCCTTTTCTCTGGCCTACCGTATAATGGATTATGCCCTTGTGCATCCCCAGCTTTTTGCCGTTCCTGTCGACAAACCAGCCCGGCCTGATCTCAGCGTCAGTATTTTCGCTGATATAGCGCCCGTAATCGTTATCTTCAACGAAGCATATCTCCTGGCTGTCCGGCTTGTTTGCCACGGGTAGCTCCAATTCCCTTGCGATCTGCCTGACTTTATCCTTTTCGAAATCTCCTATCGGGAACAAAGTCCTCGACAGCTGATCCTGTGTCAACGTATAAAGGGCGTAGGTCTGGTCTTTAGCCGCCGTAACCGATTTTTCGAGCTGGAATCTTTGCGTATCGTCGTTATAGCCTATTCGGGCGTAATGGCCTGTGGCTACATAATCCATGCCCATTGAAACCGCCTTCTGGAGCATCGCTTCAAATTTTACAAAGCGGTTACAGGCTATACATGGATTCGGAGTCCTGCCCTTCAGGTATTCCTTATTGAAATAATCGATGACCTTATCCTGAAAAATATCCTTGAAATTCAGTACGTAATATTTGATGCCAAGCTTGTCTGCGACACGTCTTGCATCATTAACGGCAGAAAGCGAACAACAGCCGCCCTCGGTCTGTTTTCGCTCCTCCTCCATATCGGGCCATATCTGAAGAGTCACGCCTACTACTTCGAAACCCTTCTCCTTTAAGACTGCGGCAGCGACAGAACTGTCAACACCGCCGCTCATACCAAGCATTACGCTCTTATTTGGCATGCCTCACCTATTCCTCGTCATCATTTAAGCGGTGTATGTCTTCACATCTGTTGCAGCAGCCGTCGCATTCATTACCTTCTGCCAACAGCCCGTTCTTCTTTTTGTAATCGTCGATCGCTGCCCTTATCGCTTCCTCGGCAAGATTCGAACAGTGCATTTTTACGGGTGGCAGTCCGTCAAGCGCTTCTGCGACAGCCTGGTTTGTTATCTTCAATGCTTCGTCAACGGTTTTTCCCTTTACAAGCTCGGTAGCCATGCTGCTTGTTGCAACGGCTGCGCCGCATCCAAAGGTTTTGAATTTGGCGTCGACGATAACGTTATCTTCTATTTTAAGATACATTTTCATGATATCTCCACACTTCGGATTCCCGACCTGGCCTACGCCATCGGCATTGCTGATTTCTCCCACGTTTCTGGGATTGCTGAAATGATCCATTACTTTTTCGCTATACATAATTTATCCCTCTTTCCAAGGCTTTCAGCCTCACTCGTACGCTTTTACTCCTTCTGATCTAATTGTGTTTTTCTTATTTTTCTTATTTTCCTTATTTCTCTTATTTTCCTAATTACTTTCTCTTGCAATATGCCTCATATAGCGGCGACATCTCCCTAAGCCTCTGAACTATAGGCGGCAGGACCTCCATCAGGTAATCAACGTCGGCGTCTGAGTTATCTTCGCCGAAAGTGATCCTCAGGGAACCATGGGCTATTTCGTGCGGCAGTCCGATAGCCAGCAGCACGTGCGACGGGTCCAGTGAACCCGAAGTGCAGGCCGAGCCGCTCGAAGCAGCTATCCCCTTCATGTCCAGCATCAGCAGCAGCGATTCTCCTTCGATGAATTCGAATGAGAAATTTACATTGCCTGGGAGCCTTTTTGTCCTGTGTCCGTTGAGCTTTATAAACGGCACCTGCTTCTGGATCTCCTCTATGGTCCTGTCTCTCATGGAAATGAGCTTTTTATTGTACTGCTCCATATTGTCGGAAGCTATTTCGAGAGCTTTTGCGAGCCCAACGATAGCTGCGACATTTTCTGTGCTGGCCCTTCTGCCTCTTTCCTGTGCTCCGCCGTGCATGAACGAAGTCATTTTGACTCCCTTTCTTACATATAGTGCGCCGATGCCTTTCGGCCCGTAAAATTTATGCGACGACATTGAAAGCAGGTCTACGTTCAGTTCTTCAACGTTTATATTTACATTTCCCATTGCCTGCACAGCATCTGTGTGGAAATACACGCCCTTTTCTTTTGCTATTTTACCTATTTCAGCAATAGGTTCAATCGTACCTATTTCGTTGTTTGCGAACATGACCGAGATGAGGATCGTATCAGGCCTGATAGCTTCTTTTACCTGTTCCGCCGTAACAAGACCGTCTGGATCCACGGGCAGATAAGTCACCTCGAAGCCTTCGCTTTCAAGGTATTGGCAGGTATGCAGCACGGCATGGTGTTCAATGGCGGTCGTAATAATATGCTTGCCTTTCTGCCTGTTTGCATATGCTACGCCTTTGACGGCCCAGTTATCTGCTTCAGTGCCCGATCCTGTAAAGAAGATCTCCCTGGGTTGGGCTCCGATCACTCTTGCAACAGTCTCCCTGGCTTCCTCGATGGCCTTTTTGCTTTCACGGCCAACTGAATATATCGATGAAGGATTTCCGTATTTCTGCGTGAAATATGGCAGCATTGCCTCCACTACTTCAGTCCGTACCGGCGTAGTCGCTGCGTGATCCAAATAAATCATTCTGTCGCTCATGTTCACAACTCCTTTATTTACTCTACACTGCCGAAACAGTGCACTCGTTTTTTATTCATATATAAAACATGCTGTCTTCATGACTTTTGCTTTTGTTGAAATCCTCAGCCAGCTGTTTCAATGAAATGCCGTCGGTTACATTGTCAATACCTTCCTGTATTTTCTTCCAGACGCTTTTCGTGATACAGCAGTTATAGCTGCTGCTGCAGTGTTCACCGTGCTCGGCTGCACATTCGTTCGATACCAGCGGTCCCTCGAGCGCCCGCAATATATCCCCGACAGTTATTTTTTCAGGCTCTTCGGCTAAAGTATAACCTCCCTGTGATCCACGCACGCTTTTTACAAGCTTCGCTTTTTTCAAAACTGCAAACAACTGTTCAAGATAATTTTCCGACAGGCCTTGTCTTTCAGCAATGCTTTTCAAAACCACCTGTCCTTCATTGTTGTGAACAGCCAGGTCAAGCATTGCTTTTAGTCCATATCTACCCTTTGTTGAAAACTTCATTCCATCGCCTCCTCATCAGTTCAATTCCCAACTGATTCGCTCCGGATTAATTCCGAGGCTTTTACTTGGTTTTCAATTACAAAGATATCACTATGTTTTACAGTTGTCAACTAAATTATTCAACGAATCTCGGGACTGTACTTTTTCTCCCTGTATTCTCCTTACACTATTCCAGCACTGGCAGCGTTGAGCCTCCGTGAGGCATGAGAAGCACACGGGCATCAGGCCCAAGTTCGCAAAAAGCTTTCGCAAGTGCATCATCCATATTGCCAAACGGCTCCATATAAAGTTTTTCAGACATTTCAGCCGGCATATCGGATACCATGAAGATACGTGCCTTTTTCTCGACAAGCGCTATTGCCGCAGCCTTGTGGCCTCCCAGTTCAAAATTGTTCTTAATCTTTGTCACCAGGTCATCGGGAGATATCGATTCCTTGATCCATCTTTCAAAGACAGATTCCCCGTAGCCTTCGGTGCAGGCTGCCAGCAGTATTATGATACCTCCATCCCTCACGGCATGCTTGGCGTTATCCAGAGCCTTCTGCGCCTGGTAAAGGTTGATGTCCTTCGGGAAACCTCCGGGCGTAGTGATAACGATATCCGCCTTTTGCGGTATACTTACCTTGTAGAGACCGTCCAGAAAACGGCAACCCACCCTGTGCGCCTCCACATGATGTCCGGCAACTGCTTTTATTATCCTCTTGTTCTCGTCCAAAACGACATTAACTATGAAATCTATCGGTACGAACCTTACTACCTCTTCTATATCCTGCCGTACAGGGTTGTCGTCGATAGCGCCGGCCCTCGCCGCGTCCCTGACCATTCCGCTGTGGTTCGCCTGTATCGCCGCCCTCGTGGAAACGCCGGGCATAATAGCCTTTGCGCCGCCGCTGTATCCTGCAAAGTAATGATATTCAATGTTTCCAAGGCATATTATCCTGTCGGCGCCTGCCACTGCTTCGAATATCTCGACCGGAGTGCCGGAAGATGTCGTACCGAGCATTTTGCAGCGTTTTACATCGCTGTCAACGCATCTTACCTTATTATAGATTCCCTCTCCGACGAGGTATTTTTTCTCGTCCTCGGAGTGTTTTCTGTGGTTTCCGAGCGCAAAAACCACGGTTATATCGTCATGTTTAACGCCTGCCCGCGCCAGTTCATCCATGATCGGAGGAAGTACTATCCTGCTCGGCATCGGCCTTGTGATATCGCTTGTGACTATTACTATCTTCTCGCCAGGTTTGACGATAGTAGAAAGCCTGCCTGTCCCAATAGGCTCCTTTAGTGCGCGGATAACTTCGTCCGCACCTGTAAGCTTAGTTTCTACACTGTTCTGGCTAAGCTCCGCCATAATGTTTCTATCGCCGATGTCAAATTCCCTGAAGTCTTTTCCGAAGCCATATTTAAAATGCATACCGTACCTCCGTCACAAATACTGCTTACTGCTTTATCTTTTTGCATACGCCATTAAAGACATTCATCAAGACTGTCTTTCTATTATCTAGTCGTTACCACTACCGGTTTGTTTTTCGTCTTCAGTGCTATCCACAACGTCCTCGGCACTATTCATCGCATCGGCGTCATTATTATCGCCGGCGTCATGTTGTTCATATCCGGTCTCTGTCCCTGTAGGCACTATTTTGCCGCTGGAAAGCACGAAGAAAATTATGATCACTACATAAACCGCAGTGCATATCTGCCAGTAAAAGTGGAATATCGCTATATTCAGCAATAGCAGCACAAAACCGCCCAAAATGATCCATGCCAGAATCCTCTTTAACATCTTACACTTCCTTTCAGCTGTTTCTGAACCGTTCGAGCCATTCCCTGATCCTGCTTTCGTATCCGTTGGAGGTGGGCTCGTAATATATCGTCCCCTTCATTTCATCGGGGAAGAATTCCTGTTTTACTATATTTCCGGGATAATCATGCGCATACTTGTAACCTACGCCGTAACCCTGATCCGCCATGCCGCTGACAGGTGCATTCCGAAGGTGCATCGGCACTTCGCCTGTACGCTTTGTTTCGACGTCATGCATAGCTTTACCAAACGCCTTATAACAGGAATTCGACTTGGGACTCGTTGCAACCATCACAGCCGCGTGCGCAAGCAGCAGCCTTGCTTCGGGCATGCCTATCATATGTATGCCTTCCGCAGCGGCAACAGCTACCTGCAGCGCCGTCGGATTCGCCATTCCCACATCCTCCGAAGCACAGATTATGATCCTTCGGATCAGGAATTCCGGGTCTTCTCCGGCATACAGCGCCCTTGCAAGATAAAACAGAGCCGCGTCAGGATTGCTGCCTCTCATAGATTTTATAAAAGCGCTTATGTTGTCGTAATGAGCTTCTCCGGATTTATCGAATGTGATTGCTTTCCTCTGTACACATTCTTCAATCGTTTTCACAGTTATGTGGATATGACCGTCGCTTTCAAGTTCGGAAGTCTCCGCTGCGAGTTCGATAGCATTCAATGCTATTCTGGCGTCGCCGTTAGAAACCTCCGCCAGGTAGGAAACAGCATCATCGTCGGTTACGAGGTCATACCCGCCCAGCCCTCGTTCCTTGTCTGAAAGCGCCGACCTTATGATTTTTTCTATATCGTCCTTGTTGAGGGGCTTCAGCATAAAGACCGACGATCTTGAAATCAAGGCTTTGTTGACTTCAAAATACGGATTTTCCGTAGTTGCGCCGATAAGCACTATCGTGCCGTTCTCAACAAAGGGCAGAAGCGCGTCCTGCTGTGCTTTGTTGAAGCGGTGTATTTCGTCTATGAAAAGAACCGTCCTCCCGCTTGGATTCAGCATAAGGTTCTGTGTATCGGAGACGATCCTCTTAATATCTGCAACGCCTGCAGTTACTGCATTCAACTTTTCAAAAACGGATGCGGTGGTAGCAGCTATGATCCTTGCGAGCGAAGTCTTTCCCGTTCCGGGAGGACCATACAGTATGATCGAAGAGATCCTGTCCGCCTTGATCATCCTGTAAAGCATTTTACCCTTGCCCGTTATATGCTCCTGCCCGACAAACTCTTCTATTGTACGCGGGCTCATCCTGTAGGCGAGCGGTTCTTTCCTGTCAGGCATAATTCCTCCATGCTCCTTGTTAAATAAACGGCAGAATAATATACAGACAAGACGCCGGTCTGAAAGGATCGGCACCCTGTCTGCTCATCTTGATACATACTTATTTTACTATAAAACAGCTTGTCTGAAAAGCTGATATAACCGGGCAAACTGCAACGTAATACGGGAACAGCTATCGAACCATGGCTGTCAATACGATCAATCATATCAGTACAGCGGATACTTTCTGCAAAGGGCTGCAACACTGCTCCTGACTTTATCGGCCGAGTTTTCGAAATCGGTGAGCGTAAGCCTGAACAGTCCTGCAATTTCCTTCATGTCGGCTTCCTTCATGCCCCTCGTTGTCAGTGCGGGCGTACCGATCCTTATGCCGCTGGTGATCGAAGGCTTTTGCTTGTCAAAGGGTATGGCGTTCTTGTTTACGGTGATACCTACATCATCAAGCCAGAGCTGCGCCTGTTTGCCTGTAACATTGACATTGGTCAGGTCGACCAGCATCAGGTGGTTGTCCGTGCCTCCCGAAACCAGGTCAAAGCCTTCATCCATCATTGCCTGGGCAAGCGCCTTCGCATTTTTGACTATCTGCTGCTGATAAGCCTTGAAATCATCGCTCAAGGCTTCCTTGAAGCTTACGGCTTTCGCAGCTATTACGTGCATGAGGGGTCCGCCCTGTGTTCCAGGGAATACTGCCGAATCTATAGCTTTGGCGTATTCCTCCCTGCACATTATCATACCGCCCCTTGGGCCTCTTAGTGTTTTATGCGTGGTTGTCGTGACAAAATCTGCATACGGCACAGGGCTCGGATGTATCCCTGCAGCAACGAGACCTGCTATGTGCGCCATATCGACCATCAGGTATGAACCGGCATCCTTCGCAATCTCACTGAATGCCTTGAAATCAATGATCCTGGGATAAGCGCTAGCTCCTGCAACGATCATTTTGGGCCTGATCTCCCTGGCCTTGCGCAAAAGCGCATCGTAATCTATATAGCTGTTATCTTCCCTGACCTGATAGAATTCAGATTTGTAGTACTTTCCCGAAATATTCTTTTTCATTCCGTGGCTCAGATGCCCGCCGTGCGCAAGATCCAAACCGAGTATCGTGTCGCCCGGATCCAGCATCGCAAAGTATACTGCCGAGTTTGCCTGAGCGCCTGAATGCGGCTGGACATTGACATGGTCCGCACCGAACAATTCCTTGGCTCTGTCTATCGCCAGTTGTTCTACTACGTCTACAAATTCGCATCCGCCGTAATAACGTTTGCCGGGATATCCTTCCGCATATTTATTGGTAAGGGGCGTCCCCAGAGCCTGCAGGACCGCTTCGCTCACAAAATTCTCGGAAGCTATCATTTCAAGCTTGTTCCTTTGCCTGTTCACTTCTTTTTCGATACTTTCCGCTACTTCCGGATCGATCTTCTTTATCAGATCTGTCTGATACATCTTTCTACCTCCGTTATCTCTTATGTATTAAAAATATTGAAGGCCAAATCTTTCGATTTGACCTCTGAAAAGTAGTATTGTTTTATTCAATATACCCATACTCTGTCCTTTTGCCTGAGAGATGATTCCCGCTTTTAACGAAAATTTGCCCCTTCGGCGCCATGACGGTCTCTCCAGAGGTGCGTCCCGTTACAGTCGACCTTGAAGGCTCTTCCATAACGATCGTCCGCTATATTTAATTCATGGCGATGCACTTACGATTTTATTTCACCGCTTTGATTATAAACATTCAAAAAAAGTATGTCAAGATATTACAAAACTTTATATAATTCATCAGCCTCCGGCGGTGTAATCGAGTCCTTTCTCCCTTCTCCGATCAGGATCCTTTCTCCTGTTCCGTTCAGTCTGCCAATGACCGCCGCGTCAATTCCCTCTCTCTTCAGCCGGTCGGCCAGTGCATTTCCGTCGTGCGCTGCTATAAGCATGCAGCCGCTGGAGATCAGTCTGTACGGATCAATATTATAATATTCACATATCCTTTGAGTTGATAACATAACAGGTATTTGTTCTATGTAAACTTCGGCGCCCTTTCCCGAGGCTTCGCAAATTTCCCATACGGCCCCGAGTATCCCGCCTTCCGTCACGTCGTGCATCGCATGCGCGCCGTATTTTGCCGCGGCAAGCCCGTCCTTAACCACGCTTATGTTATCCATGAACGCTTTGGCTTCCTCGACGGTCTGAGCACCCAATACCTGCTTCAGCTCATCTTCCTTTTCATGCGCTATAATAGACGCACCTTCCAGCCCTGCATGCTTCGTTATGACCAGATCGTCGCCATCTTTTGCGCCGGTGGCAACTATCATACCGTCCCTGACACAGCGCCCGACAGAGGTGCAGGAGATGACGAAACGCGTGACAGCCGTAGTTACCTCCGTATGTCCGCCGAGCAGATCTACGTTTATCGATGCTGCAGCATTCGCCAGTTGGTCCATTATCTGTTCAAGCTCTTTTTCCGTCGAGCCGGGCGGGCAAAGGATCGTCGTCATCAGACCTAGCGGCTCTACACCGCAGGAGGCGATATCATTGCAGCTTATATGCACGGCAAGCCTGCCTATTTCTTTAGCGGTTCCAGTAATAGGATCGCTGGAAAGCACACAGGTATATTCTCCAAAATCAACTGCCGAGCAATCCATTCCGACACCGGGGCGGACCAGCACTTCGCTTCTGATATTCCTTATCTTGTCGATCACTATTTTTTCGAGCACATCGTTAGGCAATTTGCCTGTTTTCATCGGACCCTCCATCAAGCAGTCCCGCCTGCGCTGGCCAGCTTGTCCTTCACCAGTTGGAATTCATCCCTTGCAGCTTCTATCAATGTCGGGATCCTTCTCGCATCCGGCGAACTTATCAGCCGACTGAACCACTTAACAGATTCATCGAGATTGCCTGCCCTAAAGTTCAATTCACCGATCATATACATGCAGGTATTCTCATCGAGCTTGTCTGCCGGGAATCTTTCCTTCTCGTAGGTTTCCGTATAATATCTGAGCGCATATTTGATAAACTCCTGCTCTTTTTCATCATTCTTTAATCTGTATAGCCATGCGATCCTCATGCAAATCTTCGCGAGTTCACTCGCTTTTGCACCGCGTGCCTGGTGGTTTATAAGAACAAGCTTGAAAGCTTCCAATGCGGTATCCACAGATCTTTCGCCGATGAAGGACCTCTTTTTCCATCTTGGCGTTATCTGGGTCATGACTGCTTTTGCATCTCTGGGAGGTATATCGAGGAATTTTTCCGATTGCGCCGCATAACCGCAGTTCTCGCATACCCAGGCATCATAGACGATAGGATTGAGATCTTCGTAATAAATACAAAAATCAGTATCCCTGCCCTTTACTTTACAACCCTTTGTCTTTAACTTCGTGACGCTGAATTTTTTTGTGCAGACCGGGCAGACAATTTCTTTATTGTAAAGATTTTCGTTCATTTTGACCCCTCGTTTTCTTACGTTGTCTATATATGTAATCGCATCAGTTGCTTATACTTGACTGACTGATCTTGTATAAGTCGCTGCTGACCCTTATTATCCCCTGGATCGGTTTGTAATAATCTTCCGAAAGCTTTTCTCTCCATTCAAGATTATCGTTTTTATATGCTTCCCTGTACACTATGACCCTGACTCCCTTGACCGCTTTCCGTTCCACTACCTCATGTCCATAAGGCAGAGTATAATCAAGTACGATCTCATCCGGCTTGGGCTCATAAACTCCAATGGTCTGAGTTTTCAGTTTTATTACCAGACCGTCGTCCCTTTTTTTGCCCAGCATGCTTATATACAGCCTGCTTCCGCTTACGTAAGCCTTAAGGACGACTGGATACCCGGAATCATTGACAAACCTGAAATCTATTGAGTTTTCATTGATCGTAGCATCTCTTCCGGGGCTGATATATGTGAGCGGTATGGAATGATGCATGCGTTCGATCACGTCAAGGCCTGCAAGCAGCACCGTATTGTATAATGTTGAGGATACCTGGCAGACGCCTCCGCCTGTACCCGGTACCAGCTCGTTCTTGAAAATGATCGGGGCTTCCTTGTAACCGTTGTCCTGTGTCCTGGGCCCTAATGTATCGTTCATCGAAAACGATTCGCCCGGCAGCAGGATCCTGTTCTCGATTCTGCTGCAGGCCAGTTTTATGTTATCGGTCCTGTTTACATCGTTACTGTTGAACTTGGTGCTGAAACTCGAAATGACCCCGTTGACTGCACTAAGTTCATCATAGGTAAGACGGGGTTTACGCTCGTCCACCTGCAATTCGATATTTCCGAAAATACCCTTTCTTAATTGATTTTCCACCAATTCGATATTTCTGTCAATATCCATGTTCCTGTAGTTAGTTTCCCTGGTAATGCTGATTTTTCCCGCTGCGTATGTAAAGGTGGCATCTTTGGGTTTAGTATCTATCTCTTTTTTTATTTTGTGAAAAATGGACAGAAGCCGGTCACCGTCATAACCTTCTCCTATCGCTATCTGATGACCGCTGCTTGCCAAAACCAGCGAATTGTACACCTTTCTGAATATATTGCCTTCCCTGCCGATGTAATAAGCCTGCTGCACAGCATCATCTATATCGTAATGATATCCTATATCCTCAGGAGATATTGTCCAAACGCGATCTCCGTACGCAAGCGTGACATGGCGGTCACCGGCGACCATGGCATGCTCCTGTGCAAGCATCTGCATGGCATCCTCCTTTGTCATCCACGAAACATCCGTTTGTCCTATACTAACACCCTTTCTAATCGTGTCACCTGTGTATATGTGCGAAAGTATCAGCATAGCTGCAGTGCATAGGGCAACAATGATCACCGAACCGATGACGAAGACTTTAAGACCTTTTTTCATTGTATTTGACACCAGAAACAACCTCTTTCGGAAACATTCCTTATTTATTATATTGTTGTCTGCAGTGCCTGTATTACATGCATGGTAATTATTCGGTTACAAATATGGTTTCGGTATCATTGATAGCTTTCTCCATCATTTCCTCGATCTGGAGCGCCTCTTCATATTTTTCCACTTCTCCGAGCTTTGGCCTCGTCTTGGGATGCTTTGCGACAAAAACCGTACAGCAGTCTTCATAAGGCAATATCGAGGTCTCGAACGTGTCTATCCTTCTTGCGATATCTATTACTTCGTTCTTGTCCATGCCGATCAGGGGCCTGAATACAGGCATCTCACATACCGCATTCGTGACAGCGAGGCTGTGCAGAGTTTGGCTGGCTACCTGTCCGAGGCTTTCGCCCGTTATCAGCGCCAACGCTCCGCTCTTTACGGCTATCCTTTCGGCGATCTTCATCATAACCCTGCGTATTATAATGGTAAGGTGGTCTTCGGGGCACTTATCGTTGATTTCAAGCTGTATCTCCGTAAACGGGACTATGTGGAGCTTGATACGGTAACAATAACGCGACAGTATCTTTGCAAGCTCGATTACCTTGTCCTTTGCTCTCTCGCTTGTATACGGGTAGCTGTAAAAATGGACCGCCTCCAGTTCCATTCCTCGTTTTGCCATCATCCAGCCGGCCACAGGGCTGTCGATGCCTCCCGAAAGCAGCAGGACGCCTTTTCCGTTCGTTCCGGTCGGGAGTCCTCCGTTCGAGGGGATGATATCGCAATATATATATGAGCTTTCACGAACCTCTACGTAAAAAATAAAGTCGGGATGGTGTACGTCGACCTTAAGTACAGGAATGTTTTCCAGCAGGTACCCCCCGAGTTCGGCGCTTATTTCCGGCGACTGCATCGGAAAATGCTTGTCGCCCCGCTTTGCTTCCACCTTGAACGCGATAGTCCCTGCCTTGTCTTTCTTCACGAATGAAGCAACATGCTCTCTTGCCAGTTCAAGCGAACGCTTTTTGATATCCTCGAAATCCGACGGGAGCTTGCGCGCGATACTGAGCGATACGATCCCGAATACCTTTACCAGCCTCGCGATCGCTTCAGTATAGTCAAAGCTGTCCTCCTGGGGCTCTATATAGATCCTCGCCTGCGAACGTTTTATATCGGCTTTGCCAAGACCATACAAAGACTTCTTTATATTGCTCATCAGCTTTTCTTCGAAAACCGGCCTGTTAAGCCCTTTTAATATGATCTCGCCATATCTTACAAGAATAACCTTATCCATTACTGCCTCCTTTTATATCTCCTGTTGATGTCGATGACCGGAATTATCTCTTTCAATGCATCGACAGTCTGTTCGATTTCTTCCTGTGTATTGAAGCCTGAAAGGCTGAACCTTATCGCGCCGTCGGTCAGAGCAGCCGGAACGCCCATAGCCGTGAGTACATGGCTCCTCGTATTTTTATGAGAGGAACAGGCTGAGCCCGTTGATACAAATATCCCCTTCTGCTCAAGATGGTGCAGCAGTACTTCTGCCCTGACATTTGCAAAAGAGATGTTTATTACATAGGGAGAGGCGTCTTCAGGAGAATTTACGCGGTAATCTATTCCGGAACCGGCAAGCATTTCGATGAAGCGTTTCTTTAAATTGCCCACTTTAGCGTAATTGGCTTCCAATTTTTCAAACGTCATTTTTGCAGCAAGCCCGAAGCCTGCAATGCCGGGCACATTTTCGGTGCCGGAGCGAATCAGAGCCTCCTGCCCGCCTCCGTAAAACAGCGGTTTTATCCTGACGCTGCGTGATACGTATAAAGCGCCCACACCCTTTGGGCCATGTATTTTATGAGAGCTTAACGACATCAGTCCGATCCCCGATTTCCCAGGAAGGACCCTTATCTTGCCGTACGTCTGTACAGCATCTGCATGTATCACTGCCTGCGGGCTCAATTCGTCACGTAATGCCGCTATCTTATCAAGCTGCTGTATAGTGCCCGTTTCATTATTGACAAAAATGAAGCTGATCAGGGAAGTCTCTGCGGATAAACTGTCCCTCAGTTCCTGAAGGTCTATCAAGCCTTTCTCGTCGACGCCTATATAGTCGACACGGTAACCTTGTTCTTCATGGCGGCGATATACTTCCATGACCGACGGGTGCTCTATTTTAGTTGTAACAATGTGCTTTCCCTTCCTCGGATTTGCCTCAAGGTAACCTCTCACAGCCAGGTTATTCGATTCGGTGCCGCCTGAAGTAAAGTATATTTCCTTTGGTTCTGCCCCCAGGGAATCAGCTATTTGCTTCCTTGCAGAGCTGACCAGTTTTTCTGCTTCCATTCCTTTTGTGTGAAGCGACGAAGGGTTGCCATACTTGTTTGCAGCAGTATCCGCCATTAATGCCGTCACATCGTCATATTGTCTTGTTGTTGCACTGTTGTCCAGATATATTTCCTTTTGCATCTGATTTACCTTCGCTCCGATCAAAGTCACCCAGTTCCCTTTCTTCGGTGAATACCGGGCAGCGCTCATTACCGACTATGAGCATTACATCATATTATACCATATTCCCCCTCCGCTGTTGCAGTTATTCATTTCATTATGGTAGAATTATGATGAATTATGTAAGGTTATGAAATCAATTTTACGTGAGGTTAAAATGTTAAAAAAATATATCAGCGTGATCTGCTGTTTTGTATTATGTATCTTTATTTTGGGTTTCTCCGCGTCAACATATACGGGATATCTTGCTTTAAGCGCTCCTGTTTATTCTAGCCAGCCATTTTCGGATGTTCCTGAAAACAGCCCGTATTTCAATGTTATCAACGAACTCCGGAGTCTTGGAATTACAGACGGTATTGGAAACAACCGGTTCGGTTACGGCAAGACCTTGTCAAGGGGCGAATTCCTGACTTTACTTGTCAAGCTGATGGACTGGAAACAGGTAAACCCTAAAAAAGGTTCATTTACAGATAATCAGGATACCAAAAAATTCTGGTACATACCGGTAGAAACGGCATTGGCAAACGGCGTCATCTCAAAAAGCGCTTCCCGCATAAGGCCCTCAGATCCTGTAACTCGTGAAGAAGCTACGGTCATGATAGTGAATTCTCTGGGCTGGGGAAGCCTTGCAGGAAAGCTTTCCTACCTCGGCGCTCCATATAAGGATGTCAAAACAAATTTAGGCTATATTACGATGGCCAGAGATTTCGGCATTATCGATCCTACTAATTACTTGAATCCTTCGGGAAAGCTTTTGAAGGAGCAGTCCGCACAAATGTTGATGAGGATGTATGAAGCGCGCCACCGGCCTTTAAAGGATCTCAACGCTTTCTACGCCATCAGCTCATCCTCGCAGCAGGACAAGATACCTGAGCTCACATCCGTCGGATTTGGCTGGAGCAGGCTCAGCTTCGATACCGAAAGCAAACATGTGGTATTAAACACCTCACGCAATGCCATGGGATATAACGACTATTATCTGCCGACAGGCTTTTCCGGACGTCTGACGTCTGCCAAAGAGTCCGGCGTGCCTGCAATGCTTATGATTTATTCGACGCAGGATAATAAAATGACCGATCCTGTAACCGGCACTAATACAGGCATACCTGAATATATCCTGACCAATGCCCAGGAACGAAGTTCTGTCATTTCCGAAATTGTTTCTTCAGTGAATGAAATCGCTAACGGCAGCGAAACGGGAACCTTTGACGGCGTAGTCATAGATTTT